>RCNJ01000004.1_pt1 | contig 246233 bp, 220 predicted proteins | sample 2041171 | NCBI WGS metagenome assembly RCNJ01 (sample SAMN09708213, study PRJNA481090) | feces metagenome | biome: feces | host: Pygoscelis adeliae | place: Antarctica: Rookery Lake | collected 2010-03-01 | reverse complement strand
GTCCTACCTTAATACGTACGAACAGTTTACTGTGAGCACAATCTCCTGGTCACGAAAGTGGCGTGGGTTCGAGTCCCACTCTGTTCATTTAATTTCAAATTTTTGCTTAATTTAACGGTCGTCCAACTCCTTATCGGTGGTGGGTCTCCTCCGTTTTGACAGCCGGTGTCCCCCTCCAGAAGAGGAGTGAGGACTGTGAAGTGTGAAGGAGAGTGAAATACAGATGAATGTGCAAGCCTCATATTCTGTAGCTCTAATAATCATGTACCAGTTTACCTGCCGTGTATTCATCCTTCATTATGGCCGTGATGAGTAAAGTAAGTACGCCGTCTTCATCTCCCATGTGTGTAGTGAGTGACCTTCCAATCGGGATATCGCATGTAAGTAACAAGGCAAACGCCATCCCATGCAATTCCCCTGGTCCTCCTTCCATGCTATCGTAATTAGTGCATATGTATCCTGTGTTCATCATCCATCCCTTCTCATCTCATCGCCGTGCTCCTTCACTCAACAACAAACTCCACCACCCCATCCAGTATATCCTGGAACCCAGGTCTGCTCCTCCACAACCTGATAACCTTCCATTGTGACCCTCCCTCATATTTTTCGACGAGTAATTTCTTCAGCCCCACATCAGCCTCACCCTCCTTCTTTACCCATTTGCGCTCAGCCTCCACCTTAGCCCTCTCCACAATCTTATCTTCGTCTTCCGTTCTATGGAGATCACACTTCTCACACTCTGTACATTGTCCTCCCCCCGCGGGCCGAAAATGTTCACAGAAATGCCTATACCCCTCACCTCCCCCACCAATATCGGCGCGGCATATATAGCACATCTGGTAGCCGCACACACAGGTAAGTTTGTTACAGCCTGAGCTTTTGACGAACGAGGTACTGCAGCGTGGACAAGTCCGTTTTATGGCCAGCGACATGGCGGTCTCGACTTCGGTGCGTAGAGCCAAAAAGGAGGACTCGTGGCAGATGTGGATGTCGGACCATCTCTTGCTACAATTCGTACAAGATTGCTGAAGGCATTGTGGATTTTGGCAGTTAAATCTCAAACCGTGTTGCTTTTTGCGTAAACGGTGCAGGGCGGAGGAGAAGTGACTGCAGATTGCGGTGGAGAGTGGGTTGGTGAACGATAGAGAGAGGAGGATGGTGAGAGCGGTTACGACGAGGAGGTTAAGGAGGAAAGGGTTTGTCATGAGGAAGAATCCCAGACAGCCAAGGCCCACGAGAGAGATTGGTGTGTGGGTGCGACGGATGCGCCATGGGCGGCTGGAAGGAATATAGATCTGGTCGATTTCGGCGTAGGCGCAGAACGGGCATCTGACGAGCGGTAACTGGGACTTTAGGAGGTTGTCCTCAGCCAGTCTTTCATCTAACTTCCGCAACACGTCCTCGCCGCCTTTCTCTTCCCTGATTCCGCGGCGCATGAGCGCTTGTGGGAGACAGCCAAGGCAGTCCTCGGTCTGTGGTGCGAGACAGCGCAGCGAACCCTTCTCTGTATCCATGTTCCGTGCCCAACCTTGACCAAAGACGGCCTCGTTAGCGGCGCGACGTACGCAGGTAAAGCAGACCATGTGTCCGCCTTCTGTGCACGCGGCGAGCTCTTCGAAGGTGGTAGATGTGTAGCAGCACTCGCAGTCGTGCAGTGAATCCGCCTCTGTTGCTTCTGCCTCGTTGAGCTCTAGTGCCAGTGCACGATCTTTCTCTTCTATCTCTTCCTTATTCTTGGTTTGTAGCGGCTCCACGAAGGTCGTCCATAGCTCTCTGTCTAGCTCTGCATTGCCGGTTGTCTTGAGGGTTGGGCAGATGGAGCCTTGTCCTGAGCTATGCCATATGACCCATGGATTCTGCTCGCTAGCGTTGGTTTTCTTGCGACTGAATATCGAGGTGAGTGAGAAGCGCCAGGAACGCGCGTTGAGTGCTGCAAGGGTTGGTCTCGCATCCGTGTAGGAGTGATTGTTTTCAGCCAGTACTGCTTTTACAGTACTATGGCTCAGGCCTCTGAACTCGCTGTATGCTGCGTTCTTCACAGCTAATTTATATGCTGGTGTTCTGAAGGTCTCCTCTTTCGGCACCAAAGCTTGGCTATGTTGAGTGTAGTCATCTTCGTCCTTGGTTGCTGCTTCTTGTCCGAATATCCATGCTCTTGTTGGTTGTTTCGGGTAAGGCCTAGTCGTAGTCGCAGTTGGCTTTTGAGATTCAATCCGAAGTCGTCCTTCTGCCCACTTCTTCTTATCCTTAATCAGCGCTTCAGTCACTACAGCCAATCTCGACTCCTCCCCAAGCGTGGTGAGCATCTCTCTGAACACCTCAACCTGCACATCTGGGAATATCTCCGAGAGGATTCCCAGGCAGGTGTTCAATTCCTTGAGCTCTGGGTCATCGTAATTGATAAGCGGTATCTGATCTTCGCTCGCGATATAGTCGAGGTCTTCGACGCTCCCGCTCTTTCTTGCTGAACGCTGCGCTTGAGTTGGAGAGGCAGACATAGAGTCGGGCTTGAACGGCGATTGAGGCGAGCTTGAAGAAGCACGGCGGTTACGCAATGCCGAGGTCGATGGCGTGGTTCTGAGAAGGTTTGAGAAGACCATCATTATGGTTGGTGGTGTTTGTGCGTTTACATGGTGGTTCGAGATTCGAGATCGTGGGTTGAAAGGTATAGACGTCAAGGAACCAGCGCAATCTGATGGATCTGGATAAGGGTCTCGGCGAGAGATGGCGGGTCTGGTTGTCCTAAAGATCCGCGATGGGAGTTGGAGGAATTTGTTGAGTACGGGCTAAATGGGTCACAGGCTATGATGACTTCGAACGTTATTAGAGCGTTTATCGTAAAGTCTGGGCAGCCTCCAACCGATTAGAAGCCAGCCAGATTGCGGAGTGCGTGGTACCAGGCGGCAAGCGGAACCCGGCAGGTGTTGGTGGGGAGAAACCCGCTAAAAAGGAGCGACACTCCGCAATGAAGTTCCATCTTAGAACCCTGAATCCACAATAGCTCCTATACACCATTGAGGTATTATCATTCCTTAAAAGGTTAGAAACAAGCGATATGAGTGGCGGTAGTTCTGTGGCTTGTTTCATGCTATGGCTCTGAAGATTCCTTTCGTTCTTTCGGCTATATTGGGTTCTGCCAGTAGTGAAGACTGTTGCGGAGCCTCAGACAAGGTGTTAAAAGTAGTAATCGAGACAAATCCAACACTTCAGTTTCCAAAGAAGCCGAAAATAAACCATTTAAAATTTTTGACCAACTTTCCTACGCCCGGCTGCGATGTACTGTGTCTTGCATTTATAATCTGAGCAGTAAATGCTATGGCCGAAACCTGTCTGCCCTCATATAATGACCAGCTCAAAAGAGGGTCTCTATCTTCGGCAATAGCAAAAGAGAATATAGCTTGGGTATCTCAAATCAAGCAGATAGCCATCCCATGGCCTAGCAAATATTCTGCGTCCAACGCCCCATGTGAATCCTCACTCCTCACTCCCAAAGTCTGCTCGCATAAGCATGATCATCCTCCTCAAATCTCTCAGGCGGCATCACTATTGCCACCTCCATCAGCAGCGTCAGCTCGAGCCCTTCTCACCATGAGCTCTCCGTGCAAATCCCACTCACCACTCGGCAGACGTCTCCACATCAACACCCTGCCATCATCCGCCGCCGTGGTGAGCATGCGTCCATCAGCATCAAACTCGCATCTCCAAACTTGGCTCCTATGTCCTGTAAGCCTCGCAACCTCCGTAACAACATGCTGCACCTGTCCCGGCAACTTCTCTCCACCCTGTCTCGAATCTCTCACAGTAGCAAGACCCGCACCAATACCACTCTGGCCATTGGATGCAGTGGAGGCCGGCACGACGACGGATGGAGGGTATGGACCAAGACTGATGTTCGAGAGGTCCGCGCCGTCGGTAGCAGGGGTGCGCACCTCGAAGATACGGACCACGCCGTCTTTGCAGGCTGTTGCGACGACATCGTAGCCTCTGATTGAGCCGGGTGCCCACGCGACATCCCTCACTAACCCGTTGTGGCCTGGGAGATCGGCGGCGCGGTAGAACTCCTTCGAGTGTCCAGCTCCGAGACTGACTTCATGGGAGACGTTCTTGGTGCGCCAGATTCTTGCCGTGTTTTGACCGGCTACGATGATAGCTAATGAGTCGCGGGGGACGCCCTCGCGGATCGTGGTCCATGTTGGCTCGAGGTTTGGGTCGAAGGCGATGCGCATGCTCGTCTCCTCCCCTCTGGTAGGTTTCTCGCAGGCGAGGAATTGGTCGATTTGGGTCCATTGTAAGATGGCCTCTGGCTCTTCATTTTCATACACCGTTAACAATCCGCCCTTATCCAGTAGCGCAAGGTAAGTGGCGCGGGTTTCTGGGTTGTGCTTAAGGTCGAAGGATTGGAAGGAGAGACGGCTGGAGGCGCGCATTTCGTATACTGGCTTGTTGGAACGGGAGTTGAACCGACGCCCTGAGTTTGGAGGGAGAGTTGGGTCTTCGGCCCAGATCTTAAATTTACCGTCTGTACCAATTGTTGCCAGGAGAGCTGGGTGAATAGTTGGAGGAAACCAGCGGATCTGAAGTGTTAAAATCAGGGTTTAATTGCGCGGCGCAATTTAGAGGAACAACTTACTTGGAAGACCTCAGCGTTGTGGGCGGCCCAGGTATCGCATAATTCGTACTTTCCATCCGTCTTTGGGTCCATATCCTCCACTTTATCAAACACCTTTACTTTCCCATCTGCGCTTCCGATCGCGAGGCGCGTGCCATAATCGTTGTAGGCGGCGCATTCAGCCATGTCTTTAAATCCGTGTGGGAGGAGGGTGAATGCGGAAGCTGTGCCCATTTCCTCCTCAGCTGCTGGAGGGGCCATGTTCGCCATTGAGTTGAGGTCGATGATGGTTGTGTAGTCGGCGTCGTTTGCTTGTTGATCGTCTTCAATGGCTTCAATGGTCACAGCCTTGCCGTTGTCTTGGAGCTTGAGCTTGCCGCCGTTGCATCCATCAAGGTGGGACGCACCCCTACCTGCCAAGACAATGGTCAAGGTCCAGCTTCTTCTCCTCCAGTTGCCATGCTTGTTCGCTGTCTCATTGATCAGATCCTATGTGGGAGAGTAATGGTCGTCTTGAGTACAATCAGAATATGAGAGTGAGTTTGCTCCTCATGCTGCACTAGCCTCATTAATCCCGTCTCTTCGTTGGTTCTTGTCGATTGGGCTGATCTTGCTTGCTGTATATCTTTATTCGCCGACTCGCCGAAGCCATCTTGATCATCCTCAATCCCGGCCGGCTAAACTTCGCAATGGTGTTGGAGGTCTTGATCTCCTCCAGTAATCAACCTTCATTCTTTAGTGTTGATAGACAAGGACGATGATGCACCAGATGCACATAGAATAACCCAGTCTCCGAGATATCTTTTAGTCAGATGGAGGAACCTGAGCATGAAGTTCTTCATGTCTTTATTTCTGAGTTCTTTACGTTGTACAGGGTACTTGTTGGAGTGGCACGTAAAACGAGCTGCTATGTCGCGGTCCCTCCCCCAAGGATAGCGTGAGGCTGCGCGCTAAGCCGCGTCAAGGACAAGGCTGGCTTGGACACGTTCATCATCGGTTCTAGCTTGAGCTTCACAGCATCAAACACTTCTTTTTTGAGACTTGCTCAACTCTATACATTCATTCCAGGCTAAGCGATGTGCTAATAAATGCTTCTACTATAATGACGACGACGAAAACCGAAACAGAGCTTTCTCTGACAGAGCAACTTGCTCTCCTTTCCTTATTCCTAGGATCGACCGCGGTGGTAGCCAACACTTTCTCCGGCGATGGCTCACCTCTGACTGCCTCGCTCGCTTTCAGTGGAATCGCATTCTCGTCCACATACTCCATGATACGATGGCTAGGGCCCTCGTTTATGAAGGCTGGTTTAAAGGGCAAAGACTTGAACAAGGCGCACAAGAAGGAGATACCTGAATGCATGGGCGCGGTATGCGCGGTGGTCTACCTACTCATCTTAATCGTGTTTATACCGTTCCCGTTCTACAAAGATATTGTAGCAGCGACGAGTGGGGGAGGGAATAGGGATGTGGTGGTGGAAATACTGGAAGTTGGAGATATTCATAAGGGGAGGTTCCTTCATAAGTTTCCACATAATAAAGTACGCTCCTCCAATATATACATTTTTCCCGCTACTTCGTCACTATTTCTACCCACAAGTGACCCGTTCTGACTGCGGCTATAGCTCGCCTCATACTTGTCAGCTCTTCTGAGTCTGCAGTCGGTAGTCCTCCTCGGCCTAGGCGATGACCTCTTCGACATCCGCTGGCGGCACAAATTCTTCATCCCAGCCTTCGCCTCCATCCCAATCCTAATCGTCTATTTTGTCGATTTCGGCGTCACCTCGATCGTTTTACCAACCTTCCTTCGTACCTACTATGGTGGGGCTCTACTGAATGTCGGCTGGCTCTATTACGTCTACATGGCCGGCATAGCCATCTTCTGCCCCAACAGCATCAACATCGTCGCGGGGATAAACGGCATCGAGGTCGCACAATCCCTCGTCATCGCCCTACTTTTGGTGCTCAACGACAGCTTTTACCTCTTCACAGCCTACCCGCACCCAGCCACAGACTCCCACCTCTTCAGCCTCTACTTCCTCCTCCCCTTCATAGGCGTCTCTCTCGCCCTCTATGCCCACAACCGCTACCCCTCCAAGGTCTTCGTAGGAGACACGTACTGCTATTTTGCAGGCATGGTATTCGCCGTCGTTGGCATCCTCGGCCACTTCTCCAAGACTCTACTGCTGCTTTTCGTTCCGCAGATATTCAACTTCATCTACTCTGCGCCGCAGCTCTTTCGTCTGGTCGACTGCCCGAGACATCGAATGCCCAGGTATATTGCTAGGACAGGGTTACTGGAGGCCTCTGTGACGCCGTGGACGAAGCCTATGAATAAGGTTCAGTGTTTAATGGTTGGCACACTCGAGAGGTTGGGGTTGATGGGCGTCACTAGGGATGAGGAAGGGCAGGTGAGGGAGACGACGAATATGACGATCATCAACCTCTGGCTGGTATGGAGGGGCCCGTTGAGAGAGGATAGGCTGATGAGGGAGTTGGTGCTTATGCAGATGTGCGTGGGATTGCTGGGACTGTTTGTTAGGCATAAAGCTGCGTTGTTGATTTTTACGGCAGACAATATATAGAGAAGCGATAGAGGTAGAGTGTACTATAGAGCTGTGTAACCTATATATCCTTGAAGGCACAGTATATACAAACCCGGTTCTCGTTCCATCTTCGCGAGGTTAACCCATTCGATGATTTAGTCCATCAGGAACCAGTACATCAACAATCCAACATCAACTAGCAACGTGGCGAACTTGATGCGGTTGGCGAGTCTGCGGAAGTGCTTGAGCTTGAAGGTAGCAATCTATGTCACATCAACACCGATCTTATAGACAACAAGTCTAACCGATTAGTTAACATACCATGATTCCAGCAATAGTCAAAGCAAGAGCCCAGTCAACTTCCTGCCTCTCTTTGGGAAGCCTGAGCTTGAGCTTAGCCAAATGGGGTTCGGAGAGTGGGGTGTCAAGAGCCTGAATGCGGCGGAGGATCGCGTCGAGACCTGGCTTTATGGGCGCCATCGTACTGAAACCGATTAGCACATGCTGCTGAAGCAATGTAGATATGTTTGCACTCACATATGGGTCTTAAAAGGTATGAAATCTTTTTCACTGTGATGAGGTTTGTTGTCGGTGGATGTTTACAATAGCAGACCAGGCCCTGGGTTTTCTAGGTGGGCTGGACTCTCCGTCGTCGCAGCGATGCAGAGGACCAGCGACGTTTACGTCCACCATGTCACACTCATATTCTCAACAGGTTAGCACACAAGGATGTAGATGCTGCTATCATTCTTTGATATAGTCTAACAAGCTTCAGCTCAGTTTATACAAGCCCCCTTCATTACGCCAAACCTTCACCACAAACGCCATTCTATGCCCATAGTTACACATCTCACTCAGATGAAGGTACGCCTCCTATCCCTCTCCTTCACCCTCTCCCTATCCCTCTCCTCATCCTCCGTGCCCACTCTCCTCCGAATCTCATGGCCGCCCCAACCCCTCTCAATCGTCCTCCCGGACGGATCTCTTTCGGCAGCATGGACCATCTCTCGTCTACGATCCCTCTCCCTCTGCTCCGCAATCTCCCTCCTCGCCGCCTCCCTCCCGTTTGATGGCGCCCCTTTATTCCTCTCGATATCGTAGGTGGAGGATTGCTTCTTGAGTGGACTCCTGCTGTGCGAGTATACGCCAAGACTTCCACCATCACCACTCTGAGCGGCCCTCAGCGGCGAATTAACAGCCGGACTCCCAAGCGGTGCAGACGGTGGACCCATGCTCTTCCTCGCCGCGCTAAAGTTAGGCTGCCTCATCGCATGACTAGCCACGGTGCGCAGCGGCGTTCCTTGGCGAGATACACTCGTGCCGTACAGACCGCCGAGGGCGCTGGTATTGCCAGTCTCCCTCATGATTTGTTGAGTTGGGGTTGCGAAGATAGGATTGACTGGGTTTGGGATCCGGACATTGCGGTGTGGGACGGCGTTGGCGTCGTCGGGGGAGATGTGGGATGCGTAATTGGGGTTTGGGTTTATTTTCCAGCCGCGACGGAGGATTGTGTGGGGTGTGCCGAGAGCGACATCCTCATCATCCAACATCATGGCACTTGACTCTGGGTCTATCTCCTCGTCTGGTCCTGCGCTGGTTGAGGTCTGCACTGCCGAGGTCGAGAATTGGGTACCGACATTGCGAACCGATGGATTCATATGCGGGTGCACAAATTTCGTATCATACTCATTCATCACCTCCTTGTTCCGCACCTGTACATCCTTCGCTTGCTGGACAAACCCGTGTACCAAGGCCGCTGTCTGGACCGTGATAACAACCTGCAACAACAGCGTCTTAAACACCACTATACTCGGCCTATTCTCCATAGCAGCAATTGGCAAGAATAACCAGTAAACAACAATGTGCGCAGGCGAGAAGAACTGGAAGAGGGATAAGCTGAACGGTGTAGGGTCCCAGATTGCGAGCTCCCAGACGTCCCGAGTCGAGTCGGGGTGAGCGCGGGACGCGGCGGAGGAGGCGTAGATTATTTTTTGGGCGAGGCGGAAGGGGGAGTTGGTGTTTGGGGAGGAGTCGACGCGGACGCGGGAGGCGTTGGGAGTTGATGGTGCGTTGCTGAGAGGGGTTTCGAATAATCTGTAGTGTCTGCGGCGCAAGAAGGTGTAGGCTGCATTCGTTAGGGAGGCGATGCCGAGGATGAAGACTAGTATCCTTGCCTATCTGTCATTAGTGTACGCGCTTTTTTACATCTCCATCTTCACTTGGGAACGCGGATGACATACAAACCAACCCAACCACCCCGCGCTTCCAGTATCTCCAAACACATCATCCACATTCTTAAGCTTCCCCCCACTATTCGCCCTCGCCAGCAGAAACAAAAAGTTACAGCCCAATCCCCCCCATGTTGCCAGGCTCTTGGTATCCCAATCACTGGTCTCGAAGCTTTCGGAGAGGTACAGGAACCAGTCTCCAATGTCGAGATTCGATTTTATGCGCTCGAGGAGTGGACGGCGGCGCACGAGGCGTGGCATGGTTGTTTGTTCTCTTAATTTAGTGGCGCATAGCCGATCCAATGCAAAGACGTAAAGAACGCGTTGACGCAATTGCAAGAGTTAAATGTTCGACGTTGGCGCAATTTGAAGCTTGTTTAAGTGTGCTCGTGAAACTGACGTTGCGCTTTGTTTACGCAGGCCCAAAATTGGCGGGTGAACTGGAGGTGACAGACAGGGTTACTGGGTCCGAGCTCGATAAGGCCGCTGCGCTAGTGCCGTCACCACTGCGCCCGCATGGCCAGCTTCGTTGACGGCTGGAGTGCTGTATACTTCAGCAACCTAGGACATCATGGCTGCTACCGCCGCCTATAAAGATAGACAATTCCTTGCCGTTATTGGCGATGAGGTATGCTAGAGCTTTAATTAGGGTTGGCAAATACTCTACGAAGACAAGACTGACTTAAACAAGGACTCAGTAACAGGCCTCCTGCTTGCAGGTATCGGCGTAAGCTACCTTCCACCTTTTCTTTCTCCACCTTACCTCCACCGTAGCAACCTCGCATCCTCTCCCTCTCCCCGTCCAGCAGCATCTTTTGTCCGCAGCAGTTACTAACAGCAGCAAAACAGCACGTAACCAACCACCCAGACGCCCAAAAGAACTTCCTCGTCGTCGACTCCAAGACCGAAACCGCTGCGATCGAAGCTGCATTCGACAAATTCACCAGCGAGCGAAAGGATATTGGGATTTTGCTTATCAATCAACATGTACGTCTTTCATCTCCACTCATACACACTGGGCATCCCACCCCCAGGCTCGCTACGCTCGCCTCCCAACTATCTCGCGCCCCCAATGTCCAAGTTTCCCTCCCGATGAAGGTTTTGCGAAGGAAATGTGTCTGCCAGTAAGAGTATTGTTGAAGAAGCGGATGAACGGTTTGCGTCTTCATCACAAACCCTTCATCCGCTCTTCAACACTACCCTTACTGGCAGACGCATCCTCTCCTTGTCCGCAGTACACGGACGGAGAGGGAGGCAGCGTACAAGGGAGCGAGGAAGAGGATGAGGATGAGGGGGAAATGAGGAGATAGATCAGGGATGGAAGCTAATAATAACGATAGATTGCAGAGAGAATCAGACACAAAGTCGACACCTACACAGCCGCCTTTCCAGCGTTGTTGGAGATCCCATCGAAAGACCATGCTTATGATCCGGAGAAGGATAGCGTGTTGAGACGCGTTAGACGGTTGTTCGGGGAGTAAATGAGTGAGACGAGCGATGCGAGCCGAGCTGTGAAGCCTGTGGGGTGGGGTGGCAAGGAGTAGAATGGGGAGGAGAGCCACCTGACGGTAGGATGGATGGGAAGGGAAAGGAGAAAAGAAGGGAATGATGAGGATGGTGTATTATACCAGTGGCGTTAGTGAGCGAATATGAGCATTAGAATGGAACAACTCGTCTGTAAAACTGACGGTGCAGAATGCTTGAGATGTGCCGCGAGAACGATCTGGTAGACGCTCGAGCGAGATTTGCAAAAAAAAACCGAAGCATTCCAGGACAGGGAGAAGGATGAGAAGGATGAGAAGGATGGCAAACGTAGGTTTTAGTGATTATAGCGAGAAGCGAACTTATAACTGTAGCAGCTTTGGGACAGCTGAGAACTCTGAGAGTGAAGCGTCAGTTTCCCAACTGCCATTTGGCCGAGCTGGTTTCATCGTTGGGAGGGAACAAAGCTAAAGCACATCAATCCTAGATAGTCCTGAAGGGGCTCAAAATTGCATGCTGAATCCATTCTTATAGTAGTGACTCGCGAAACACGCAATAATGCTATGCAAAACGCCCAGCCCTGTTCTGCCACCCTCGAAAAGTAAAGTATTGACGCCTTGATCTCTCATTTGCATCGTGAATCTCGGTTATTCGTAACTACTGACGACCTCTCTCACAATACCTTGCACATGATGAGACCTCGCAAGTATGCCTGCCAAGCCGTGTCTGCTTTCCCAGCGCATGTATGGCTTGAAAGAAGGTAGTGCATCGTCTCCTTACATCGAAGGTATCAAGTATTCAGTCCCTCCAGCCGACCATGCAACTATGTGTTGTTCAAGAACGAGACAGTCGAGTCGGCAGTGTGCCCATCGTTTAGTGGAACTGAATAGTAGTAGTCAAGCAAGTAACCGGCTCATCCTCGCTGGTAAAGACATTGGCAGAAACCGTGTACTTTCCCTGCGTTGTGTTAGCTTCCGTTCCTTGTCCCTCTTCACTCCCCCCCTTATCAAGCTGAATGCAACATACAGGTGGAATCTGCTGTGGAAGATCAACATCCTTAGTGAGCTTCATCGGGCCCTTCTTCAGCGGACAGTTGAGGTCGATCTTCTTCCCCTCCTGGCACAGATCAACCTTCATCTTGACCAATGTGATCAAGCCATATTTGACCACGATGTCGGCGTATGCGCCGTCGTCGACGTCTTTGGAGAGTATGCCGGATGCTTCGATGGTAAGTGTGTTGCCTCTGATGTGAGTTAGTGAGTGTTTCCGAGTGGTTAGGCGGTTGCTGACTGGAAGGTAGGACATAGAAACGCGGTGAATCGAACTTACGGTGTAGGTGGGTTCGGATTCAGGTTAACATATTCCAGGTCGAGAATGTTCTTGCTCAAATTAGAGTCTCTGCAAAACTCTAACGGCGACTCGCCTGGAACCTTGACATTGTCGAGTGCGACGACTGCTTGCTTGCCGCCGCGGAACGGGATCGATAAGGCGTTGGACGCTGCCACTGCACTCAGCAGGACAGTGACAGAAGAAAGGAGCTTCATAATTGCGGGCTGTATATATGTGGTATTGTATAGCCTGCTGTAAAGATGACTTGTTGTGAATAGTATTGTGGGATAGAGGTGTGAATAGTGTTGTAGGATAGCGGTGTGAAGCTGGGTGTTAAGGTTGAGAGGCTGGCTTGGTTATCGACACGTTCCCCGGTTGGTCAGGTGGAAGGAGGACGAGGCTAGAAGCGGCCTAGAGTGACAGCCTGATGGGCGAAGGGTCCCTGCACCGATGACGCCCTCTTGGCACGATGGTCTTTCAATTCGCGTCACAACACCAGGAACTGATCTCTCTTAAGTATATATTCTCTGGTCTTGCACTTGGGACACTTTTCACCTTGATTTTTTACCGTGATTTTCCACCTTGATTTTCCACCTTGATTTTCCACCTTGAAATGCGATATTTTTTATATACAACATAATCTTTGACTATGAATAAATACGGTCGACAATATCTCTACAAAGCGGCCATGTTGCCGTGAAGTTGGAGGCTAGCCACAGGTCGTGCCGCTGCGTTATGTGCTGCGCGTCTCATATACACAGTTTTATCGCGCAGAATTCGGCAGTTATCCCCTTGGTGACAATCACAAGCCATTCTTTCGCTCTGCAAGGTGGACATTATCACCAAGAGAACCATCAAAGAGAACCATCCCATCAAAGAGAACCATCAAAGAGAACCATCAAAACCATCAGTCAAAGATCCCCACCTGAAAGCGACATCACGTGCGCACTTACTTTGCAAACCCACATGAGAATGCACCAACTCAGTGTGATAACTCGCCCAACTCAGTGTGATAACTCGCCCTACTCGGCGACTCCGTGGTGTACTGTAATTGTTTACAGAGTCACAGATCGGCGGCATAGTATGGAGTACACTCAGTGGACCGCTCTCATTGTGCGATAATCGGCTCATAATTTCGCGCAATAACGGCAACCATCGCACGATACATGACTGGCCATTGCCATAGTCATAGCCATAGCCATATAGTGCTGGACCATTACTTCATCATGTGAGCAGAACTTGTGTCTGTTGGCGGAGTTAGCATCGCAACGCACTTCACAAGTTCGGCTACGAAGGGCGCATCAGCACAGGGCGCACACTGAAGGCGGCAAGCGGGATGGTGTTGACGATACCCTGGCCGGCAAGCAGCCTCGCGGCCGCGCAAATGGTCATTCTTAGGGCCGGGCAAATCTCCCCCCGGCACACGGACTGGCCTTGCCGAATTCCTAGTCACACATTTTCTCTTTCATCATCACTTCTTACGCCTTGCCTGTGGCCCAAGACCGCTTGCGTGCCCTGCGCAGTACGCTGCCAGACTGACGATACTCCGCAATTGAGACTTCATCAGTGCTCGAAAGCTATCGCACATCAAACACATTTCATAGTAAGTAGATAGAAGGATAACGCAAGATAATTCAAGCAAGAACAGTGCCGCATCGACGTGCAGAGAGGAGCCCGCACGCTCAACTCCTGACTGCCAGGCTGCCAGGCTGCCAGGTTGCCAGGTTGCCGTCTCCTCTTACTGCCCTCTTACTGTCTGTTAGGGTCCTTAGGCCTGTCCACTACGGACAACCACAGCGACCAAGTAACACCCCTCCAACAGCCTCCAACAGCCTCCAACAGCCTTCAACAGCCAACTCTCAGCACAGTCTCCCACCCTAGAATTTCAACAACGAACGCTGAAGGACAGGACGCGACTCCACCCCAACTCACTCCCTCCCTTCCTTCAGGCGCAGCGAAATGTCGCTCCAAAGCGGGCAAAAACCGGAACTGGGCCCAAGCCACCAAGTACGCTGCCACTCAAGCGAATCAGCGCTGTGGCCAATCACAGCAAGTTGTCTCCCACTCGCGACCCCATTCCTTCCTTCCCTCACTCCCAGGCTTGGTTCTCTCTGTTCTCCGTTGTTCTCCTCCCTCTCCCACCTCCATTTCCCTTTCGCACTCTCCCTTCTCTCACAGCACACTCGATTATCTCGTCGCGTTCCTTCTACCCTTTCATAACCATAGGCCGACTATCAATTAACGCTCTCGATTACGAATATACCCATCGACTCGCATCGTTACAACCGTCGCGCTTCACGATCTTGTCGACGAAATACGTCCATCTCAACTTCAGCTTTCACAATCGAAGAACGAAAAGGCGCTGTTCAATCAAGGACACTTCACATTGCTTCAGAACATCGACTATCATACCGAGATCTACAAGACACGGTCGATAGGCTGAAAAACGACCCTTCATCTCATCTGTGGACAGAGATACCGTTGTCGGTTCGATTGCTCGTCGATCGAGTCTTCAGCCTGAGACACCTGTTCTTGTCCATAGATTGAAGACGCGCACACTGCAAAGACTCTCGCAACGACATAGCCGAATAAAGTAGACTTCCCACATCGATTGTCCTGTGTTTCGTTCGACACTGCCATCTACCACGTTGCTGTTGCCCACGTCGTCATGCGACTCAGACAGAAGCAACAGTAAATCCACCTTGACCTTCCCACAGCTGGAGCCATCCGTCGGCTGCTGCTAGATTATGACAGAAAGGATTCTTTCTACACAACCGCAGATCGCGCAGAGTCAGCCAGCGTCGTACTCTTCCACGGCATACAATTACGGCAACGCACTGGTCGCTGATGACTCTGTCGCCGAAGAACCATATACCATCAAGTGTGTTTGTGGCTACACGCACGCCGATGTCGAGACGATATGCTGTGACGAGTGCGACTCATGGCAGCACTATGAGTGCTATTACGTCGGCGACTTTGCTGCCGCCTCCGCCGACGACTTCGAGCATAAGTGTGTCGAATGTCACCCACGACGCCTCGCGGTCGACAACCCAGTGGAGAAACAGAGACTGCGATTGGAGATCATCCACAGACGAGTTCGTGACGCCGACGAGAAGAAGCCTCGACGCCCGGCATCAAAAAACCACAAGAAGTCGAAGCCGTCGGAGGTCTTGACCAACGGCCACCATGAATCTGACACTCGGGGAATCGCTTTGGAGCATTCACAAACGAAGAGAGCCAAATCACAACACCGCTCGCAAGCTTCCGTCAGCTTGCAGGGAGCAAAGCGCAGCCCTTCACAACACTCATGGCACAACTCTCATGCGCACCCACTGAGTCCAGCGACGACGCCGCCGGAATTACCAAACGACTTCATCGTGCACACCTACTCGGATCAATTCGAGTCACTATGGAGGAACGATCCTGGAGCCGAGGACTTGCGTGCGAACTCGTTTGCTAGTTTGGCCGTCACCAATTCCATGTCATCCTGGATACATGATGAGCAAAAACTCCTCGCCGATACTGGTGCCAGTTTCAAGGAAGCTTTCAACACGGTCAAGCCGGAGTTCGACTATGCCTCCCATCCGTGGCCGAAATTGCGTATCAACACAAAGACTTTGACGGTCAGGGGCACCGAGCTACAGTATAGATACTTGACGATTGCCCAACCCTTGCACGAGAGACAGTTTGTCGGCGAGTTGAAAGGCTCTGTTGGGTTCCAGAGGGACTACTCGTCAGCGGAGCCTGCGTGGGCCAGGCTCTGCCACCCAGCACCGTTCGTTTTCTTTCATCACACTCTTCCGTTGTACATCGACACTAGGACCGAAGGCGACCAGTGCCGATATGTGCGCCGTAGCTGTCAGCCAAACTCCAGCCTTGAAGCATTCATCACCAACGGCTCCGAGTATCACTTCTGTTTCGTCAGTGAGAAAGACCTTGGTGCCGACGCGCCGATAACTATGGGATGGGACTTCAAGTTTCCAAAACAATGGCAGAAGCGCTACATCAGACTACTCGGATTATCGGAGGAGACTGATGGCACCGAGGACCGTGAAATGTCGCCGGAGGAGTATCAGGAGCTGAGCGAGCTCATAAACAATGTCCTCTCAGACTATGGAGGTTGCGCTTGCGATAGTGGCCATGACTGCGCTTTCGTTCGCTTTCATCGCAACTATTTGGCCAGGATGCAAGCACTGCCGCGACCAACGAAGGCCAAGAAGACTCGGAGGCCGAAGCAACATGTGTCTCCTGTCAGCACCGGCCATAGCCGTGATAATAGCGAGGGACGGCAGGAGACGTACGATAGCGACAGTCGTTCCACCTCCGTTTCTGTAAAGGCCAGAAGTCGCGATTTGACCCCATCAGGGAAACATCTTACCGCAGGAGACATGCTGTCTGACAGAGAAAAGCGGAAACTCGGGGCCATTGAGCAGAAATTCGCGCAGATGGATCAACAGGAACAGCCACCGTTGAAGAAGAAAAAGAGGGGCTCTGATGGTGCAGTACCGCCGACACAGCAACGCACCAAGGCGAAGTCCGTTCCACGCTCTACCACGACACAAACTGCAAAGGGCTCCAAGAGCGCTTCAAGGCATCAATCTGCGTCGCCCGCTGACAACGTGTCGCCGAAAACGAAGCCGGCTACACTTGGAAAGAGCAATACTGCTACACCTGCCGACTCGCGGCACATCTCGCCTGCACGCAAGCCCCAATATGCTGAAACCGGTACGCAGACCGACCCTGAGGCGGAGTATACCTGGTATAATCCACCTGTTAGGCCGAAGAGGAAGATAATTCCTTTTACGCAGCACATCTTGAATATGCATGCCCGCCAGGTCGTGGCAGAGAAAGCGGCTTATGCTGCGGCGAAGTCACAGATGCAAGCAAAGCAGGTCGCGGCCGAGGACACTAGACCGGATGGCAGCGTGGTGGTCAACTCGCTGCAAGACACAGTTTCACCAGTATCGGCACAAAATACAACCATGTATTCTGATGTCATCATGGCGGATGCCAGTCCCACAACAATGCCTCCTCCTCAGAATCGGCCAGGCACTGGGAAGCCTGTGGCCCAGAATGCAGGGTCGCAACCTGACCAGCGGACGCCAGATTTAAATCTACAGTTGTCACCACAGCCACAGCTCTCCGCAGGTGCAACGGCCAGTCCTTCGCCGCTCTCGGGATCGTATGGCATGAGCTCTCCGGCCGGCTCAATAACACAATCACCATCAGGGGCCACTTGCCCGCCTGCGTTCTCGCCGTCGGTTCAAGCTAGCGTGGCACCTCCAAAGAAGAAGATGAGTCTGAAAGACTATCAGCTGAAGAAGGCGGCCTCGGCAACGCCGGCGCTACCGAAAGCAGACTCGTCGCCACCGCCACCGACGAAGCCGGAAGTGATTAAGCCAGATGTACCTGTTAAGCCTGCGTCAGAACCACACATCGCCGTTGAACAGAAAGCTCCGGTAGTTGACACAGAGATGACTGACGCTCCTCCGCTTGCGGTTGCCGCGGCATCTGCAACGCCATCTGCGCGGCCTTCAGCGGCGCCAACTTCGTTGTAAACATTTATGGCCAGACGGACAAGGAGATTGGGCGCCATGGCTTTCTATACACCCTTTAATTGTGTTCCCATCTTTTGCAGATGTGGACCAGATATTGTTGCGAGCATCTTCGGCAACCACAACGACAGGATTGTTTTCATGAGCGATTGGGATGGGTTGGTTGGCGTTTTGCGGAAGGGCATACCTCACAAAGGAGCAGTACTGGGATTTTCAGAGGGATTGGGTTTTGCGGGTTTGGCGTTAGGGTTATGGCGAGCAGCAAAAGCTCGTCCTGGTGGGAATGGGATATGAGGATGAGGATGAGGATGATATCATTTGCTGGTATTATTAGGACGTACTCACCATAGCAACATGGCCTGACCTACGGATGCATGATTGGCTGGGATGCATGATGAATGGGGAGATAGTGTATGGCAGTTTAGTGAATGCTTCTATGCATGAAATCGGAGAGATCATTCTTCTCTTAAAGGCATTCTATTCTCCTTGCTTATTTGTTTGATTTTGTTGTAGTTGATAGCATCTCGTCTCATGCGCCTAGGTTCGGCGCCCTGTGCTTATCCATCTTAGGAAGTTCGGACCAGAACCTGCTATCACAACGAACAACATGACGAAGCGGAATTCGATCCCACTCAATCCACTCTGATTCACTCAACCACTTCCCATTCCAACCCTCGAGCACTGGAATCGAGTAGCATAAAACTCCCCGCGCGCCAGCCCAATCCGTCCTTCAGGTTCTCGATCTTCAAGTCAACTCGTCGACTCAACCGCGCTTTCCTCATACGGCTCCTGAGCGGGAACACCACTCCCACCACGAGTCAACATCCTCTTCCTATAAACAGCCCACCTACCTCACCCTTCCCAACTTACCAAGAGAAGAAGAAAGATGTGCCGCCAAAACATCCTCACCCATCCCTGCTCCCACCGCGGCTACTCCCTCATAACACCGTGCATCTTCCGCGGCAGCCACACAGGGTTCAAGAGATACACATACACCTCTCCCCTCCCCTGCCCCTTACCAGGCTGCGACGGTCCAAAATCAACAGGCGCCTATAGTCCTGAGGGGCACGAGAGCGTGCTGGTTAATGGGCATGAGATAACGGGGTTCCTGCTTTATAGTACGGGCTCAGAGATAGTGGCAAGCTGGGAGAGCGCACACAGGCATCTACGGCGACGCCTCCCGCCGTGCCGGATTTAGCAGGCTGAGAGGCCACAGCCACTGGGGCCACGGACTGAGATGGAGGGTAGGCGACCACGCAGATGGCGATATTTGGGGGTCGGGAGAGGAGATGCCGGCTGGTCTGCCCGTGGCGTGGAATAGCGTGGATGGGTTTGTGTTTGGGAAATCAGGGCCGACAGTGCCGAAGGAGGTTGAGGGGTGGGTGGGTGAGGTGCTGTGCGGGCTGGGCCTGGGGAATGGAGTTGAGAGCTAGAGAGCTAGAGCGCTAGGGGCCTGGGAGTTTGAACTAAGGAGTGAGAGGAGGAGACAAGTGATGTAGACTAGTGGCTGGGGAAGTATGCAGGATTGCCAGTATGGTCGACGTATGCCCGACAAACCAGTTGATAACATAAAACAAGTTCTCCCCGAACTTCTTGCGAACTTCGCCGGTTCTCATCAGTCACTTCAGAAATGAGTATAGGCAACAAATTCGTGCTAACCGGTTAGTCTTCTATGAAAATCTGCCATATTTGCGCGATGAAATCGACATGCATAGACCGAGTCAACACTAGATTAGCCACTAGAAACACTTATCAGATCATTTTTCAGAAGTCCAATTTGGACAAATTGTTAGAATTCACCCTCCGTGCTCGCATTAGCACCACACGACTCTATCTATAATATTGGGTATCTTGTTAGAAGACACCACCTCATGATCGCGTTAGCACCTCATGAGTCTCACTTGCGAATTGGTATACGGCAGAAGCACTTTCTAGCCATCCGCTGACACAATGCACGCTAAATGAGCGATCCGAACCTGAACGCCAAAATCCCTCCCATGGACCATAAACCTCCAGAGTTATGCCCTTTTGTCTATCACTCTTCCCTCGCTCCCATTACGTCCCCATTCTTCTCAAGTGAGGTAAGAGATGGCAAAGAATTTACCACTCAAGTGGCTCCTTGATCTCCTCTCCTCTATTGGTAGTTGGAACCTTAACAGCCTTCGCTTTAATCCTGCCTCCAACGCCCGGACGGCTGAGGTATCCTCTGCCATCCAACCACGGCGTCTCCTTTGACATCTTCTCCTCAAACGCCTTAATCTTATCATCCATCTGCATCGTCAACCCAATATCATCAAGTCCGTTCACTAAGCAATGCTTGCGGAACTCCTCCACCTCAAAGCCACAAATCTTCTGTCCCTGCGCATCCTTAATCTCCTGAGCTGGGAGGTCAATCTCAATATCCTTTCCAGCTCTCGCCTCATCAGCGATCTTCGCAAGGTCGTCCTTGTCTGAGATAACAATCGGAAGCATTCCATTCTTAAAGGTATTGTTGAAGAAGATATCAGCATAAGACGGCGCAATCACACACTTAATCCCAAAATCCAACAATGCCCACGGCGCATGTTCGCGGGACGATCCACACCCAAAGTTCGGTCCGGTCACAACAAGGATCTTTGCTTTACGATACGGCTCCTTGTTTAAGACGAAATCCGGATTCTCAGATCCATCAGCGTTGGTGCGCCACTCATGGAAGAGTGCCTTGCCGAGACCAGTGCGCTTGATAGTCTTCAAGAACTGCTTCGGGATAATGGCATCGGTGTCAACGTTGCCCCTCTCGAGCGGTGCAGCGATACCGTTGTGAATGGTGAACTTTGGCTGGCAGGCCGAGCCGTCGGTTGGGGCGCGGTTGACGGTTGGGGAGCTGTCTTGTGGCTGGTCGGCAATGGAGTCCTTCTCCTCGTCATCGGTGTCGACACGCTCATCGACGTGTGGCTTGCCGGCAGATGGAGCTGGGGTGTGGGTTGAGAGCGACTTTGCCTCAAGGTCAACTGGCAAAGCTGGACTGGCGTACTTGCGCACATCGGCAAGCTTGCCAGAGATGGCGGCAGCAGCGGCCATCGCTGGAGACATCAAGTGCGTACGTCCCTGTGCACCTTGACGACCCTCAAAATTTCTGTTGGAGGTCGAAGCACAGCGCTCCTTTGGCGAGAGGATATCTGGGTTCATGCCCAAGCACATGGAGCAACCAGCCTCGCGGAACTCGAACCCAGCATCCAAGAAAATGCGGTCGAGACCCTCGGCCTCAGCCTGCTCCTTGACCAGGCCAGATCCTGGAACGATCATGGCGCGCTTGATGTTGGGTGCGACCTTCCGGCCTTTGACGATCTGCGCTGCGATTCTCAAATCCTCGATACGGGAGTTGGTGCAGGAGCCGATGAAGACCTTGTCAACCTCGATATCCTCCATCTTGGTGCCGGCAGTGAGGCCCATGTACTCGAGCATGCGGCGTCCCTGAACCTTCTTGATCTCATTTGGGAAGGACTCTGGGTCTGGAACGGAGCCAGTAATTGGAACAACGTCCTCTGGAGAAGTACCCCAAGTGACGGTTGGGATGATATCCTTGGCATCGATCTGAACATCAATATCGAACTTGGCACCCTCGTCAGTGCCAAGGCTCTTCCAGTACTTGATAGCACGCTCCCACTCCTCGCTTCCTGGCTTTGGTGCCAATGGACGGCCCTTGAGGTACTCAAAGGTAATCTCATCTGGAGCGACCATACCAGCACGGGCACCAGCCTCGATCGACATGTTGCACATAGACATTCTAGCCTCCATGCTCAATCCTCTGATGGCGGATCCGCAGAACTCAATAACAGCTCCGTTTCCACCAGCAGTACCAATAACACCAATAATATGAAGGACGACATCCTTAGATCCCACTCCCGGAGCAAGCTCACCCTCAACCTGAATCCTCATGTTCTTCGAGCGCTTGGTGATGATGGTCTGGGTAGCCAAGACGTGCTCGACCTCAGAGGTTCCAATACCGAAAGCAAGAGCGCCGAAAGCTCCATGGGTGGAGGTATGGGAGTCGCCACAGACGACAGTGGTGCCTGGGAGAGTGAAGCCCTGCTCTGGACCGATAACGTGGACGATGCCCTGGCGCTTGTCGGCGAGGCCGAAGTATGTGATTCCGAACTTCTTGACGTTCGCCTCGAGGGTCATACATTGTAAGCGGGAGTCCTCCTCCTTGACGAAGGAGCCGATGTCCTTCAAGTTCTTTCTTGAGCTGGTTGGGACGTTCTGTGGCAGCCGGTTAGTCAATGCTGCAAAGATAGAAACAGGGAATGGGAACATACGTGATCCGTGGTAGCTAAGGTGCAATCTGGGCGGCGGACCTTGCGGCCTGCCTTCTCGAGTCCCTCGAATGCTTGCTACAAATTTTGTCAGATGCGGCGAAGAGATAGCAGTTATGATAACAACATACTGGTGAAGTGACCTCGTGGACGAGATGTCTGTCTGTATTAAAGTTAATTCCATATTCAAAGTGAAGTTTGAATGAGTCTACATACCAATATAAAGAAGAATCGTGCCATCCTCTCTCTCATTCACAATGTGGTCCTGGAAGACCTTGTCGTATAAAGTACGTGGTCTGCCCACAGCGGAAGGCATGATTGCGGCGATGTCTGACGTTTGATATGACAGCAGTTGTATAGAATACGTCTTAATATCACGTATCTAGTTTATCAGTTGATCGTGAGTTGATCGTGAGTTGATCGTGAGTTGAGTGTCAAGTTAGATTTTACCTACCAATCGCGGGGATCACAATTGTATAAGAGCTCCCTTCACAAGTTCCCACAGCCGTGGTCGGTCGCCGATGCCGGAAGATGCGGGATGACCTCTGACGATGCTGACATAAGTCAGCGCTGAAGGTTCCTGCGCCGGTGATGCGATAGCGTTACTTTAGCAGTGCGGCCAGTGCCCAATGGCTGCTCTCCCCAGCTGGAAGAACCACCGAAACTAGCCGCCTGTGCCAAGTTGAAAATTCATGGATGCTGATTGGTGGAGTTGACTCAGCGACATGTCAGCCAATGTTGGCCAAGGAGGGGTTAGATATTTGAAGTGCCATGGTGCGATATCGGAGGAACTCCAGCTTAGTGGTGTTGTAGGATTGGGTAAGTTCGGACAATGACACTAAATAAGAGACAATTCATCAGCTAGAGCTTATTAAGGAGGAGCTATATCGGCACAGAGGAAGGTGTTTCTGTAACCTAGGAAGATGCTGTGCCGCTGTTATGAGTCTTGGCGAGGTGATGGATTGAGACCTGAGGAGGAGCGGCAGAAAAATGATACCTCATAGCTCATTTCAACAAAAAGTATTGATTCATCTACCGCCTAATCCGAACTAATAAGCCGAATTTCAGTCCAATCTACAAAATCTCTCTGCCATCTATCTCAAGTCAGCTCTATTCAGTAGTCTCAAAATCTCAAAATCTCTCACCTTAACCGTCTCCCCACCACTCCAGCTTCAGGCTTCCTCGACCTTCCTCCTCTGCAGCAGCTTAAGCAGGTAAGAACCATCCGAAACCGATCTAAAGCGTACGCCAGCGCAGACTAATATCATACCCACCTTCCACCGCTCGCAACCATCCACAATTACCTATCAACAACTGTAACAAAACTCAAAAGAAAGAACACCAACAAACTCGCTGACCCGCGAAAGCATTAGAAGCCAAGTTCAGAATGAAAGCTCATCCTCCCTATACATCTCCAATAGTGTGATTGTAGCTATGCCTCCACAATATCCCCCCAAGCTTTGAGGCAATCAATCCAGAGTGCCAAGAGTAATCAGTGTATGGCCAACGGGGAGATAGTGGTCGCTAGGCTCTATCTCCAGCCTCTGCTGGCGCGGCGAGACAAAATAGCACCAACAAGACTTCGGTTCCGCCTGAGAGCGCTCGGCGAAAGTCGGGTTGACTTGGCCGAACGCTTGTTGACCGTCCCCTGAATGTGGCATTGGGCTTGATGGGTGCTCGGAGGCTTGCACCGAGGCCCCTCTCCGCTGACCTCGCCTGAGAAGGAGAGTTCAGAGAAACGGCGTAACTGGATGGGTAAAGCCCTAGTCGGCCGGAATGGATATATCAGTTCCCATGCTTCAGTGTGAATACCCAGTGTGAAGCAGATTTACTGCCACCACATGTTCCATGCCAAGTTAGGGTGAACCGGTCCGAGAGAAGCCGCATCGCTGCCTACTGCTCTAAGATGAAGGCGAGCACGCTCGCAAGCCTGATCAGCGTAGTAAATCGGCGGGACAACAGCAACACTCCTGGTAGCACGGGCGTAGGTCGAACAAAGACTGTGTATCATTCTCTGGAATGCCATCGGTGGCATCTTGTTCTGATCCACGAGAGTGATGTATCTCGTTGGACGCTTGGTTCCCTGAAGATCCGCGTGAGCGACAATGAAGGCATCGTTGAAGTGCGCCGAAGCTTCCATGACGAAGCCACACTTCACGTTGCCGTTCTGGGTAGTGTCCTCCTTGTTGACAGGGAAAAAACGAGTGTGGTGGCGCTTGACGGCCACAATGACAGTGATCTGGGACTGGGCACCCATTGATCTAGTCAGATCCAACAAGACCTTACCCTCCTTTTGCTTGATATCGTCGAACTCGGACTCAGACAAACCGTCGCGGAAGTAGAAGATGTGTTGGGGTAACAAGCCGTCGTTCTTTTGCTTATAGCGGCCAAGCAGTTCCAGAAACATCTGCTCACAGTGCAAGATCAATTGCTCGGTTGACGGCTGCGCAGTTGCCACAGCGGTGTAAGCAGTACACTCGCGATCCCAGGTACCAACGACGGCCGCAGTAGATGGTGGAGGGATCGGGCTTCTAAGCTGTCCTGGTGTCGCGTGGGAGACGTCTCCTCCGATAAGCATACATCTCCCGGTTTGAAAGAACGCTTCCTCCATGATCCAGTTGGTCCCGCCCATCTTGACGTTAACCTTCATCGCGATATTGCCGAGATATTGTGCAGATCCCCTTGGGCCGAAGGCCTTGTCCTGGACCATGACTTGGGAAACTATGCCAGCATCCACATCCATTCCCATCTTTACTATCTGGTACTGGGGAGTGCTTTGCCTCGGGAACAAGAAGAAAATGACGTCCGGATCTCTGCCAAATTTCGCCTTGCCCTCGTGACGACACTGGGCAATGATGTCCGAATACTTCCCCATGAAGTTAGCGGTAACAACCACCGGCGGCTCCGCTGGCATTCCCATTCCGTGCCCCCTCCAGACCGTTCTCATCTCGTCGAAAAACCTTGGGAAATCAGGGTCTTTGTTTTTTCTCTCATCCTTGAAGTGGCACATGACCCAAGATTTTATTGTGACCGGTTTGATGAAATGCATGCCGCGGTTGTTCCACGCGCCTTCACGAGGACTCAAGTTCTTGCGTTGTCCATAGATGAGCTTTGGGCAATGCAACATCTTGCCTGTCAACTTCAGTTGCTGTGGATCCAAGGTAAGTCCGTGGTTCAGCAATGTTCTGTCGTGGTGATGAGCCAAGAACTTCATATTCGTCTCGATGTGCTGTTTCCTCACGCCGGCTCTGGAGGTTGCAAACTGGATAAAATCGGCAGTTTCCTGCCCTTGCAGCACCTCCTTGAAGCGCTCTGACTCGCAGGTCCAGCATACCTCCAGGGGGAAGTCGCCCTTCGTCGAATGCACAAGCGGAAGCTGTGGGTAACGAAGCTTGATGTTGTACCTCTTTTCGAAGTAGTCCTTGACAGATATCATCTTCTTCTCTCCATTGGGCATGGTGGCTTCAAACTTCGTATCATTGGCGCTCTTGCCAAAACCTTTCATCTTGATCCTCATGTCAGATTGGCCTCCCTTCGTGTTGGGCGGCAAGTGAACGATGTGAAACATCACTCCGCGAAGGCGACCGCAGTTAGTAGCCCAAGCACCTGGGTTTCTTCTGTAAGCCTCGATCATTTCGTTGGCGCTACGAACGTTCATCAGGGCGGTTGCAGCGTCGAGCAAGCACTTGTTTGGTGTCCAGAATGCCGTAGTAGCGGTGTCGATATTCATCGTTAACTTTCCGAAAATCATTCGGAAGGTCTGGTAGACACCACGGCGGGCCTCAAGAATCCCCATCGTGGAGCGCAAGCTCATAGTCGAACCCTTGAGATTACCATAGTAGGCATTAGAATTTGGCTTGGTAGCCATATTCTGCTCAGGCTTCTTTCTGAAGCAGGCCTGGATCCACTTGATGGGATCCTCCAATCCGTTCACACCCGCCGGGTGATATGGAAACATGGCGTACGGAACATTCTTGAGTGCCTTTATGAGAGGCATTATATCCAGCGGTCCCTTGTTCTCGACCTTGAGGAGGATGTTGTTCGCCTTGCCGTCCCTGGCTGGCGGAAACTTGATGGTGTTTTGCCTGGCCTGTCCAACTGGAACGATCAGATCCGGTGAGAAACCCATAGAGACACCATCGAACACCCAGTCTGGCTTCAGAAACATAATGATATCCGTCCTCATGTGGACTCTGGCCTTTTGCTGGGCCGTGGCTTGATCAGTCCCCATGTGTTGGGAATCGTCTGGGATCTTGACGGTGAGGTGATACTGGTAGATAAACCTGCCAAGCTTTGGGTTCGGCAAGCTCATGATAACATGGTGATTGGTCGTTACCTCTATCTTCTTATCGCACCACTCGCTCGCGAATGGCAGAATATGCTTATTACCTCCGGGGAGTGTAGCCGCCCCTTTTGGCGGAGGCGGCGGATTTGCAGGTAAGATGCCCTCCAGTCCTTGGTCGTCGAATTGGCGTGGGGGAGCCTTTGGTGGAGGTCCAAGCTCCATGTTGGGACCGATCATCTGTGGCACCTTTGGTTGCAAAGAAGGCTCGAAACGGCTGGATCTGGAAGACGAAGCAGCTGGGTTCGATTCGGGAGACTGCGAACGTCTCCTGTCTCCACCGTCGTTGCCTCTGTCGCCAGACTGGTCCCCTCCGCTGTATTGACCGTATCCGGACATCGTGTTGGGATATTCAGTGGGACTCTCCAAAGCCATTAGTCTTAATTCTACGTCCATGATAACTGAGGTGAAAGTGTTGCTATCCCGCGGACTTGTATTCCTACGCTTATAATGATGGGGTAGTTTATTTTATGCACTTGCAGCTGAAGTGAGCTCCCTGGGTTCCGAAAGGAATGCGCGGTATTTCATAGTGCGCAAGGATATTGGCATGAATCGGATAGCTCAAGAACAGTACTACTGAGGCCAGTATACTCCTGCAGGAACAGTCTAGAGGGTTGGAGAGGTTGGCTGATAAAAGCGGCCGGAAACAGATCTCAACTTTGAGTGGCAGACTGACTGCCTTATTGCTTAGCTGCGCTGATGAGTGGCTAGTAGGCGAAGGAAAAGTTTTGTTTTCGCAAGAGGCGGTCTTAGACTATATGTGCTCGCCGCTGTGATAGATGGCTCAAGAACTTTCTGAGCATGTGATGTGGTTGAGTGAGGTTGGCTAGGAATGGACACAAGTCCACACGAGCATGTCTTGATCGTATGGCAAGGCGGATGATGTAGTGAAGGGGTTTGTCACGGTATAAGCTGCGAATGGTACATAGGAGAATTGGGACTTACTCTTTTGATTTGTCTAGAGTGAAGTTGAGTGTGGTGAGATGATATGGTGATGGTACAGGTTGTCTGGAGAAGTGTCGGAAGGCGAGGAAGGCCAGCGAGCTGTGTGACTGTGGTATGATATAGAAAGACGAGAGGAAAGATTGAATTGAGCGAAAACAGGGCCTTGTGATAAGGATTCGAAACGCTGGGCGAACATGGTTGGGGTCGAAGGGTATTTTTCGTAGCATATCGACGAAGTCGTAACCATTATCCATGAGCAGCATTGCGCTCTCTATAGGCCCCTGAATTGAATGATGTATAACAAGCCTGGTTTCCACCATTTGCCGTCGATAAACTGAACTCGAGCTGAGACGCAGCACTCGACTCACCTCATAAATATCCGGCAAAATCGACTCGTGATATATTTTTGTAATATTTTTGGGTTGTTTTTCTCAAAAACTTCGCTTAACATTAGTTGTTGTTTTCAAATGCCTTATGATCCATCGAAAGATTTTTTTAAAGGCTCGACGCGAACTAACCTCGATCGTCTCGAAATGGCACCGGACTTTGACGGGCTACATGCGGATGCGGGCCGCTACATGCGGATGCGGGCCGCTACATGCGGATGCTGGCCGCTACTCCGGCGCTTGAGCGGTGGAAGCAAGCGGACTTGTTGCCTACATTGTGCGTGATAGACACCAGTGGTTTGCGTGTGTAGCCGCACCTGTTCGTCGAATATTGCGAGGGATTGGTGTAAGGAGACCGGAGGGAGAGCTCGAGGGCACCGGCAACTCGCAGTATGAACACAGTAATGTCCGGGTCTTCGATGATGCTGCTGAGGCGAGATGGACTTTTCTTGCTTGATTTGAGCACGAAGGATGCAGTGTCTGCTCTGGCTATGCGTGTTGACGGGTCAGGTAATAGCTTGATGATTGGCAAACAGCAATCTCTTTGTAGATCTCCCCTTGTGTATCGTCGATAAGAGCTGGAGGCGGCAAAGCGACAACGGGCAAGGTTCTGAGGCTTGCAGCTAAAAGCGGTAAAAGCGGAAGGGAAAAAAATGGTAGAGAGACGAGGAGCAGCCGCGCCGGGTCGCCGTCTTGGTGAGAGAAGCGGCGTGTGTAAAGCAGAGGCGAAGTTCCACGGCCGTTGACAGGAAAAGAGCGGTCCTCAGACAGGTTCAGGCAAGTAACCTTACAAGGATGGGAACCAACGGCTGAAAAGAGCTTATAGCAAGGAAGTTTGACATCGCTGTAGTGACAATTTGAGACTTGGGTGTATCGCCAGATCTTCAGAAAGGAGCGACATAGCAGCTCAATTGGAGTCTTGATGAGCAGCAAAACACTTGATTGCAGCTCAGTTAAGACATTCCCACAAGCCCCCTTAATAGAGGTGATTGGATTGCTAGAGTTCAAGCAAGCGTTTGCATACTCCACAATCATATATAGCAACCCAAAAATTGGTGTTGGGGCAGAGGTTCTTCAACAACACTCCAGCATTCCAAGACCAAAACAAATACACGAAGAGACAATAAGGAAGCCAACCTAAACCCTTCCCTCTTGTTCCTTCTTTCCATTGAGGCCAACAATGTGGCATGTCTCATCAATACCCCTATTATTCTATTTTTCATGGTCGTCGTGGTCGCTTCCTCAATGCCATGTCGTCCCCGTAGCTGACTAAACATCCATCCATCTCAACGATCATCCCCAGATACCCCGCTAAACCAATTGAGCTAGCGCCATTCACCCCGCCACCTGATTCCAAGCTCCGTCACAGCTCAAGACAACGACACCACGAAACACATACCTAAAACCACAGCCACATACAGTAAGCAGAGGTGCCTGGGGGAGGAATAGGGGTGGTTTGGGTGGATGGGAGCTGATAAAAGCACAGGATAGCAAAAATGGCAGCAACCCTCAGCCCAGAGTTCGAGCAGGCCGTCAAGGACTGCAACCTCTTCGGAGAGACCCCACCAAATGGTGATATGCTTGTACGTCTCCTCTTATTTACTACTACAACATGTTCTACTCATTCTTTTTCTACGACCTTATAGAAGCTTCGAGCGTATCCTAGGCTGCTACAGCGAGCAATAACTCTTCCGGAGCACTTCGTCTCATCAACCAATCAACCTCTCCACCCCTCACATCGTCCACAGACCACCACACTAACGTTCCCACAGGAGATCTACGCACTCTTCAAGCAAGCCAAGCAAGACCCAACCTTCGAGAACTCCCCCGTTCCAGGCATGTTCGCGCTCAAGGACAAGGCTAAGCGCAAGGCGTGGGAGGAGAAGAAGCACCTTACCTCTGAGGAGGCCCAGGCCGCTTACATCAAGAAGGTCGAGGAATTGAAGGCCAACCCGCAGTACAAGTGGAGTGCTGATAACCAGGCGGCTAAGATCGGTCAGTAAGTGGCTGGGATGGGGGCGACTGGACATAAGTGGGGAGAGAAGAAGGAGCACAAATGGAGCAGTTAACGGTATAATGGAACTCGCGATTACGATCACCCTTGAGCATTTCATGTGTTATTAGCGCGGTCTACTCCGTTCCCTTCTCACAAGCTTTTCCTAGCTTAAATCTGCTGTTTTACTAGGGTTGTGTCAACACTCATTCAAGCCATACAACCATTATCCACCAAAAAAAAAAGTGCAATGCGCTTGAAACTAGCGGGCGCTTACCCGGCACGGAGCTCTTCAGCCATCCTTGAGCCAAGCCTCTAGAACTGAATTGCTCCGAAATCGACTCTTCTGACCCATAAGCTTTTACCGCTTTAGCTACCGTTCAATCAAGTCGCCACATCTCTAACAACCTCATTGCACCCTATACTTACCTGGCATATGCAGGGAGAGTAAACAGCTTTATATGGTTATTGAACAAGGACCTAGTTCTTTTGCAACCGTAACCAGTGCTAGTAACTCTGATGATGGATCAGGCGTGACGGTAAATGCGTGGTGACTCCGTCCATAGTAGCATTTCAAGAAGGGATCCGAAGATGAGGGGAGATGATGAGTTATGATTGACGGATGAGTGGGTTTGGAAAGATGAGCTAGGAATGGCAAGGAAGTGGAAAGGTGATGTGGGAGATGGTGATGCAAATGGAGCCAAGAGGATGTATGATTAAGTCCACGAGGACGGAAGAGTGGCCAGCCATTTCGGTTGCAGGATTGCTAACCGGTTTCCTTACTGTGATGTTCAGCTAATTGAAACTAGCAATCACAGGTAGTATCTTTGTGCATGGCAATGCTTGCGGGTATCAACATCACAGACCGCCCTCCAAACTCCTCGCTTCACCGCCGACCCTTACCACTCCTACTGTCGCAAAAATAAGTTCGCTAACCGATTACCAATACCAGCTACCTAAGGGTACCTATAACTCATCCCCGTCCAGTCCGGCTCCGCATGACTCATCGTCGCACACCACGGCTCCTCTTGGGGCTCATACTTCACCAATGGTAAATCATACGGCATCCTAAGCCCCACCGTCGTCTTCTTCCCCCAATCCTCCCACCTTGCATCAGCCGGTGCGTCCTGCTTAAACGTCGGAACCATGACCGCACCTTTCCCATACATCCCGGGCGCCACCAGCACACCCAACTCATAACTCTGCACCTTGACCTCCCCCGCCTTGTCAAGCTGTTCTCCCCAAGCCTGTTTTGAAAGGTTTGCAGATGTCACTAGCGCCCAATCTATCATCGTCTTATCAGGCTCATCAGGGTTGGAGTACCGGACGAAGGTTTTTATGTGAGGCGCTGCGCGTTTTCGTCCAGCGAGCTTAACCCTCTCCCTATTCCCAGGCGTATCTGGTCTATCACCCGCCCACTTATAAAACAACGGCCTCAAGTAGCTGTACTGTTTTGCTTGCGCGGCGGTCTGCCCGAACTTGTAGTGGATGGAGCCACCGCTGCTGTACCCATCTAAGGATCTGCGTACCTCGTGGGGTGTAGGGAAGACGATAGCAAATCTTGGCTTGTTGGAGGAAGAAGAGGAGGTGGCGGAGGTGGTGGAGAGGGTTGAGAAGAGTGTTTTCTGCAGCCAGGCGTCTGATACTCCCAGCGTCGCGATGGATGATATTTGGGCGACTACCATACTTTTCTCGCTTTGTGTTACGGGGATAGTTTTTAGAATGGCGCGGATTGCTGGCCAGCCGAACAAGGTGCCGCTGTCGGACCCAAGGTGTGGATGACGGCCTGGGACATGCCCTACCAACGCGCCGACGATGGCGGAAAAATCGTACTTCTGCAACTCTTGCACCAGCGGGCGAGTTATTATCCTTCTCTCCCTAGGAATGTGGCTCTCTCTGTCATAACCGCGGAGGTAGTTGAGGAAGTCGAGCTTGAAGCGTGTGCCGCTGCCGTAGGAGGAGGTGTTGGATCCGTTCGCTAGAGATGAGTTCTTCAATTGCTCCGCTGCCAATAGAGGAAGCAAAGGTGTGATGAAGGCTGCTTGGGTCATGTTGGCCCAGTCGCCGGAAATAAGGTTGGCGGTGTGGATTATTATTTGGGCGTGGCCATCGTGGCGGATGGTGACCATCATCTTGGTGTGGTCTGGAGGAAGTTAGTTGTTGGTAACTAGGAGGTGAGAGTGAAAAGTGAAGGGCGAAAGGTTGTGGTAGAGGAGTGGTGGGAGGAAAGGAGAAAGTGGACATGATGCGCCCACGTACGAAAACCAAACTCACGAGTGCCATAGAAGTCGGGCAAGTATGCACAATGGATCTTGATATTCGGATACCTTGGTGCGGCCTCCATTATGTGTTGCCTGTTTGGACTGTCTCGTTTCCAGGAACCATGGACCACATTCACTTTCGTCGTATCTCTGGTATCCGGATCCAGTTTACTCACCAAGAAATCCAGATCATGCATGTAGTTGAACTCCCATAGTTCGCAGATCATAGGATCGCATAGTATGTTGTCTAGGGTGACAGTATCCACGTTCAGACGATCTGGCAAATTCCGGATTTCGGTCAAGTGAAAAGGTGACGGAATGATGGTTCCCTTAGGAATCGTTGGTATGGCTTTGGACTCATCGTTTTCCTCCTCCTTTGCTACAAATGGAGTCTGAGCACTTCGTGACCTTGGAGGTGATATCGAAGCTCTTAGAGAGCTGAGCTTTGGTTCCTTCTTGGATGTCTCAGGAGTCCTCTGTCTAGCTCTTTTCCGTGGCCTCTCGTCATCCGTGCTAACCAGATCTATTGGTTCTGAATTCATATTGGAAGTCATCTCGACCAATATGAAACCCGTTAACCTGTGATGGTGGTTGAAGAAGGTTGGATTTGCGGAGTGTCCCCGGATGGGGCCTAAAATAGACATGTTGTGTGGCGGTGCGACTGCCGAGCCAAGAGTGTGGCTAGTGACCGTGGGGCGTTTCGTGGGGCCTGGGCTTGTGGCCTCGCTTGAATGTTCTCAGCGTCGGGGGTGACAAGGGACAATGAAGAAGTTCAGCTCGTGTATCTCTATTGAGAATTCGGTTACCACCACTCATTAATTTGTTGCGGTCAGATCTCACCGCTACCTTCCTTCGCCCGACGACAATCATCAACAAACTCCAACCGGTTGACAAACACGTTGAACGAACATTACCGGCGACTAAAGCGACTCTCAGGCCCCTGAAGCAAAAGTAAGGGAAGCCGCGCCCACGACTCTCACCCGCGCAGGGTTGGCGACTTCGCATCGCGAATAGACGACTGAACAGTACCGCTCGAGAGCTTCGACGCTCACTTATACACAACATGAGGATATTCTCGTCGGCAACGCTGCTGGCGCTCGGCGGCCTCTTTTCGTTGATATCAGCCACAGATCCAAAGGTTGCCGCAAGCGTCAAAAACGCAGCAGCAGTGGAGGATACAGCTGTTGAGAGCGATTTCACGACATTCAACGGACAGAAGGTTCCTGCGATCAAGGATGTCGGAGGCAAAGCTCTGGAAGAGACGTTGAAGGAGGGTTACACTGTCGTCAAGTTCTTCTCGCCAATGTGTTCTCATTGTAAAGTGATAGCTCCGCTATGGCAGACCCTGTACGAGTACTACTGGACATCGCAACCGGTTCCCTCAAAATCCAGCATTGCAAAGGAGAGCTTGAACGACTTCCATCACTACTACCACTTTGATTTCGCCAACGTCAACTGTGTTGCGTACGGCGACAGCTGCGAGAAGTACGACGTCACGGCATACCCTACGCTTATCATTTTCAAGGATGGAAAGGAGGTCGACAAGATCCAGGGAGGCAAGGATATGAAGATCATGGGAGAGTTCATCGAAAAGACCCTTGAGACTATTCGCCCTGGCTCGCGCGTCAAGGGAGGTGTTGAGTACCCTGAGGTTGGAGCTCACAGCTACGAGCCAAAGGCTATGGCAGCTAAGGCTTCGGTGGTTGACAAGGATGTCGACCCATCTACTGCTGCTGCATCCGACCCATCCGCTGTTGCTGCCTCCTCCGTCGCTTCTGAGACTCCAAAGGCCGCTGCCGCACCAAAGGACAAGGCTTCTGGACTCTCAAAACCACTCATTAAGAAGCTAACCGCCAACCCGAACGTCGGAGGAGCCTCAGTCCCACTCGATCAGGATAGATTCGACACTCTTGTCACAAGAACGAAGGAGCCATGGTTCATCAAATTCTACGCACCATGGTGTGGACACTGTCAGGCCCTGGCACCAGTGTGGTCTGAGTTTGGCAAGGAGATGCAAGGAAAGCTCAACATTGGTGAGGTCAACTGTGATACCGACTCCCGCTTGTGCAAGGATCTCAGAATCAACAGCTACCCAACCATGATGTACTTCCGTGGAGGCGAGCGTGTCGAGTACGACGGTCTCCGTGGACTCGGCGACCTTGTCAGCTACGCAAAGCAGGGCATTGAGCAGAACGATGGTGTTCAGGAGGTTGACCTTGCCAGGTTTGAAGAGATGGAGGAGAAGAACGAGGTTATCTTTGTTTACTTCTACGACATGGCCACCACCACCGAGGATTTCATTGCCTTGGAACGCCTGACCTTGAGTTTGATTGGCCATGCCAAGATTGTCAAGACTCAGGACCCAGCCATGTTCGATCGCTTCAAGATCACCACCTGGCCAAGACTCATCGTCTCCAGAGACGGCCGTCCAACCTACTACGCTCCAATTACTCCAGATGAGATGCGTGATTACCGACAAGTGCTCCACTGGATGCGCTCCGTCTGGCTGCCAATCGTTCCAGAGCTCGTACCATCCAACGCCCGCCATATCATGGACGGCAAGATTGTTGTCCTTGGCATCCTGACCCGTGACAGACCAGATGAGTTCATGATTGCCAAGAACGAGATCAAGTCGGCGGCTGGGGAGTGGATGGATAAGCAGGTTCACATGTTCCAGATTGAGCGTCAGGAGTTCCGTGATGCTAAGCAGTTGAGGATTGAGGAGGCTGAGGCTCGAGATGATCAGCGCGCTGTGAGAGCGGCTAAAAGCATTAGGATTGATATGAACCGTAGTGAACGCAAGGAGGTTACTTTTGCTTGGGTAGATGGTGTCTTCTGGGAGAGATGGATTAGAACTACCTTTGGCATTCAGGTTGCTGATGGTGAGAGAGTCATCATCAACGATGAGGACGTAAGTTATCACCAACTGATCAGACTTTCAAATTGGTTCTAACATTATCTAGAATCGCCGCTACTGGGATACCACCATCACCGGAAACTACATCATCCCATCCAGAACCTCCATCCTCGAGACCATTCCAAAGGTCGTCGCCAATCCACCAAAGATCAGGCCAAAGTTGACCGTCTCCTCCCTTTCCAAGGTCTTCTTCGATATCCGCAACGCCGCTTCTGAGCACAGCATTCTCACCATGCTCCTGCTGATTGGTATCGTTGCGGCTGCTGTTGTGCAGCTGCGCAAGAGGAGACGTACTCGTGGTGGCTTCTTCAACCTTGATAATGAGAAGAACTTGGGGTTGCTTGGAGGCGGCGGTGGCCAGACCAAAGGTGATTAGATTGAGAAAAATGAGGATAAGAATTGTATGATGAGGATGATGAGGAGACTGGGAGCCTTGTAAATTATGATGGTGGGACGGACAAATGGTCCTTTGAGTTTTCGTATTCAGCAGTCTGTTTTGGCTGAACCAGGGTCTGCTGTATGCATATGGATATACTAAATTGTGTTTCGGCGTTGCGGATACCAATACACAAAATCATTAATGACTACTTGGGGATCTGCTGCAACCTGTTGTTGGTATAGGAACGGGCATTTCTCACGCCCGCTATCCATTTCCTCAACCACACTTAACCCTGCCCAAGTTTTAAATGCGACTATACGAATATGGATGCAACCTGCTTCCCGCATCATAACTTTTGAATTGCACGTGTCGCTTTGAAGTGTTTCCTGTCCGGATGAGATAATGGCCCCACCTGATTGGAGATGGCGCTTGTGTACAGAATGCCCTGTCACCAAATAGCCGCGGTCATAGAAGTCATGCACTTTAAAATATCAACCGCAACGCGTTAAAAGTGCAGGGAAACGGTAGGTTCGTACTTAGCTATAGAATACAACACCGATTGATCATTTAGTCCACTTATTTTGCGTCACCCGCGGTGCAAACCCGTCTCAGCCTCGTGCCACAGCTCCCAGCCTTATCCACGGCGCTAAAAACATCCTCGCCAAGCCCCCCGGACCAGCTCCATACTGTCACCTCGTCCATCAACGACTGTACCTCAAAACCCCATTGACGCCCCCCCCACCGTCAACAAGATGCGCGCCTCCCTCCGTCTGCTGGCGCAAGCCAAGTACCTGACCCCAGGCACCCCAACCGGCCTCACCGGCCTCTTCACACACCCTGCGCCACGCTCCGCCCTCCTTTACCTCTACTCCTCCACCCTCGACAAGCTCGCGCAGTTGCCGAAGGAGTCGGTGTATCGCACTGCTACTGAGGCGCTTACTAAGCAACGCCTTCAGATCGTCGAGTCGGTTCTACCAGAGGGATTCGCAGAGTGGCAGGCAAGGACAAGAAAAATTGTCGAGTCGCACCCAGACGTCTTTGCTGAGAATGGAGAGTATAGGCTTGGAAAACATGTTAAAGAGAACAAACAGGGACACATTTTCATTACCTCAAGAAACGAGAGGGAATTGGATGTCCTGGAGGATGAGTGGAATGGAGAGGTCGTCACAGAGGGCGAGCTTGAGGGAACCAGGACTTTGAAGGAGAGAATGAGCCAGAGGGATTTGGGAGAGCAAAGACCGATGGAGGAGAAGAAGACGGTGGAGCTTGAGCCGGAACCGATGCTGACCGCTGAGCAGTAAGTCGGTCGCTGAAGATGATGAGGAGGAAGTACTGATAAGAAACAGAATCGCAGCCGTTGAGAACCAGATCAACGCTGGTCTCATTGAAGAGGTTATCGAGGTCGCAGAGGCTGAGTTGAAGCTCGTCGATGTTATGGCTGATGCCAAGGTGTAAGTGCTCTTCCGCCAACCTCCCATATTCTACCTTCCATATTTAATGAACGTCTTACTAACATGTACACAGCTGGGAGGATCTCTGCGAGAAGCCAGTCGAGGGACAGTGGACCTATTTCGAGCGCAACAAGGATAACTCCACCACCGGCCCTGCTGCTTAAATCGAGCAAGCGAGCGGCATAATGAGAGGCGGACGAAGGAGTTACCACAGTTGTATATATTAGATATCAGAAATGGACGATTGGCAAGATTTCACTGTAAGATCTTGTGCTATATGATGTTTATCAGATTTATGGATAAGGTGGCATGTTGACCTCTGGAAGTCTGGTAGATGTGACGGATGGTGGTGAAGGGACAAGTCATGGTGTCGTCAGTAATCGTCAGACAGTGCCACTTAAGTTGCACGACAGCGGTTACGCTCCACTAACCAGCTCACTTCTGTAACGCGCTGGGAGGCTAACGACATGGAACAAGCACAAACGCAATGGCATCGCTCTTATACGACTCGAAAGCTTCCTCCCAAGCTCAAGCAAAGCCGCGGCCGAATCGCCTGGGAGCCCTCGACCGTCTCACTCAAACAATAAACCAGAATTCAGCACTCATCACAGCCAGACCAACCCAAAGACTTGTTCTTAACATCATTTCCCTTTCATCACCATCAGATTCACCATCCGTCTTCGAGAAGCACCCAGGCCTGCTCGCTCTCCCCTCTAACCCCGGCTCGGTGGTGCAGAGAAATCCAAAGACGACATATGGGCCGCTCACTTTCCACTTATTTGGAAGGCTGCCGAGGGAGTTGCAGATGATGATATGGAAAGCGGCCTATAGGAACTGGCTGGGAGGACTCATACGCCAACCTTCCACCACCCTGCCCAGTTTGCGGCTGAGGCTTGACAGCCCGATGCTTTATGTCTCCAGACTTGCATACATAACATCACAAGAGGAGGAGGCGAAGCCGAGAGGTAGTGGGAAGGGGGGGAAAAGGGTTGAGTCTCAGCTGGCTGAACAAAGGGCCGAGTGCGTCCTATTGTGGGAATTACAGAGGCGGTGTGATCGCGAGAGTGGGAAATGTGAAAGAGTTGAGAAGGGCGATGGGGCATTTGAGGAGGACGGGGCTTTACGATCTTCATTGGACTGAGCCGTGTGCGGCCGAGAGAAGTCGGTATGCTGAGATCAGGAACCGCTGACGCTCGATGAGGATGAGGAAGATGCTGAAGGTGGTCCGAGATCTGGAGTTTATAACATTCGCCAAGTTATTCGTAGAATTGGTTGGCAGCATTCGGTACGTGGCGATCTCGCACCGCCGACACTTGTTGGGAGTTAAAACGGAAGATTCCGCGGTTCCGGAAGAGGGAATGTCTGATGAATTTTGGAGCTGTCAGTAGTTATGCTCGTAAAGACGACCAGACAACCGGTTACTCGATGGTGGAAGGCGAAGAGGTTGCGGGACCAGTAATTTGGGGAGAAGGCGACGGCGATTGGAGGTGTTTGAATTAACTCGCGGTAACTAGTTGTCGTGGATACGTAGTGAATTGGGATATGAGGTATCATTTGAGTTTGACCGATGGATACAGTGATTAGGAAGCAAGCGAGCAGCTGCCGGATGGAGTTGCATATAGATGGTATCAAGAGTAAAGTAGAAATGGTCATCTGTATAGCATTGTCATTCTGCTGTATATCACGTCCTAATCTTATTGACCTCATCAAGTGCACGCTAACCGGCCATTACGAGAACTACGGATCGCCAAAACGCCATACTCTCCCATCACACTTGCCAGTTCCTAGAGTGAGCCTGGTACTCATACACCTACATTTTCTTATCCTTCCACCCAGCAATTCAAAATCTGCTCGCACTCGGGCTTCTTACATCTCCACCACACCAACAATTCCCACTCCCCTGTCGCTCAACCTGCACAACGACATCCATTCCATTGCCCCCAAGAAACTCCCTCGCCCTCTTCCTCACGTCATCCATATCCGCCCCGCGACTGGCCTGAACATGCATCACTCCTAGCACCTCCTTATCCTCCCCCTTCCCCTCCGCATCCACTCTATCCGCCATCCAAAACCTCGGCACCGAGTAACTCGCCACACCCCTCAAATCACTCACTCCACTCAGCGTCTCGCGGAGATTGTACTCCACATCATCCGGTACTGCAAGTAATAGACGCTTTGCGCAGGAACTGACGAGGGGGATGGAGGAGAGGAAGATGAGCACTGCGATAAGCACCGATGCGAGAGGATCCCAGCCCGGCCAGCCGAGGAAGTGGATGAGGACTGTAGACACAATGACGGCAGCTGAGCCCATGGTGTCAGCGAGGACGTGGAGGAAGATGCCGCGCATGTTTTCGTTGTCGTGGTGGTGGTGGCCGTGGTTCTTTGATGGCGCTGGTTCGGAGGGTGTGGCCGGGATGAGAGGCGTGAGGGGCGAGTGGCCGTGGTCGTGATCATGGTCATGGTCGTGATGATCATGGTCGTGGTCGTGGTCGTGGGAGTGGGAGTGGGAGTGAGAGTGGGAATGTTTCTCGTCGTGGGAATGGGAATGGGAGTGCCCTTGGTCATGGCCACCGTGCGAGTGGTCGTGGCCGTGGTGGTGGTGGCCGAATGCTGCCATGCCGACTAGGTTGACTGCTAGTCCGAGGGTACTAACGACGAAGAGTTCGGCAAGACGCTTTGTCTCGTGTCCATCTGCTAGGCGTTCCACGGCTTCGATTATGATTTCGACGCTGATAAGCCTGGAAACCGGTTAGTCCAAAGCCACGTTGCTCGGTACTTTCACTCTTCACTTACATCAGAAACACTCCGTTACCAAATCCAGCCAGCGTCTCTATCTTTCCAAACCCATATGGAAATCTTTGTGTTGGCGGCCATTTGCTCGCTACCGATGCAAATAATCCAAGGCCCAATGCAATGCAGTCGAAAAACATGTGAATACTGTCGCTAAGCAATCCCAGCGAGTCCGTGACAAAGCCATAAAACGCCTGGACTATCATAAATGTAAAGTTGAGCAGAATGAAGTAGAATATTCGCCGTGAGTCCTTCTCTAGAAGAATCGCTTGCATCAGGACTGATCCCGAGGTATAGCCCAGCAGCAACTTCGTAGCTTTTGACCGTGGCTCTGCAACTTTGGCAACGGTGCCATGACTACAGTTTGTATCGTGCATATGGTCGTCATGATCGCGGTGGTCATCGTCATCGTGTTTATGCTCGTCGGTCGGCGAGCCATAATCGACGCCAGTAAACTCCTGATACAGTAGAGGTTGTGACCGCGCGTGTGCTCCATTGCCATAGGGCGAGTATGGCGGCTTCTCTAGGCTACCGTTGGGCGGCAAGCCTGTCGCAAAGGCAGGAATGTGAAGATCCTCGCGTTCCTCTCGTTCCTCGTGAATCGGCGATGTCTTGGGCAATTCGATATGGCTGTGGCTGTAGTTTCGTGCATGTGTGTGCGCCGACTGCGAATGCGAGTGCGCACCGCCATTCTGCATTACTCTGGGAGCGTAGGCTGACCTCGCTCCTGAAGGCGCAAGTTTGTTGGGCGACGATGGTGCGCGAGCGTGGGAATGGTTATGGCTGTGGCCGTGGCCCGGCTGGTTATGGCGAAAGTGGTTGTGGGAAGATTGGGGCAGAGGGGAAGCAGGGAGAGCGTATGTTGACGCCATGAGCACGGTATGTTTGTATGTTTTATATTGTGAGATACCTCTGCTCAGTGAAAGCGAAGAAGTTTATGATGCGTGCTTGTCGTCGTCGCTCTTCTACTCTGAACCTCTCCTCGTTCCCCGTTCAGGCACTGGCCCTCTCTTTCTTGGTGGAAGCGTAACCTTGCCGACTGCCAAGAGTGAAGATCGATCTCTTTCTCGCGCGGCTGTGCGCGTAATTGTGCGTGTTGCCGGTTCGAACGGGTATCCAGTATCACAAACTCGTCGTACACAGCAGAGCGTTATATAGCAAAAAGACTAGGTGATACCAACCGGTTTTGCAATTACGACTTCATGTCTTGTTGATGTAGCCTTTCGTGATATTGCCGCCCCTGTTCCAACTTGTCGCTACAGGATGGAAGGGGTACAGCGAGGAAAGCCTCTCATTGGCTTAACCCACCTGTGACTTCATGCCGAGCAGGGATTCTTACTCGGCCCATTTTGGCCTGGGACCTAAGGCAGCAAGCCCTTTTTGTGGCTTGAGCTCAGGACAACCGGGCCACGCTTCCTCAGCCTCGTCGACCTCGAAATATATATGACAGCCTCGTTTAGTAGCCGTCCATCATGAGCATCAACAACAATGATTTCATAAAGTTCGCCATTTTACCACCAATTCATAGTGACAGGAGCAGCATGTTAGACATTCTGCTACCAATTGCCTTGCTGGCTTCTACAGCCTTTACCATCCTTCTTCTCTGCCTTCCATCTCGCTACAACGACGAAGAAGCTGTGAAGAACGACTCTAAGACGACCAATGGCCCAGTTATTCCGCCAAAAGTGTCGGTCCAGGTGTTGGTTCTTGGAGACATTGGTCGTAGCCCGCGCATGCAATACCATGCTATGAGCATTGCTAAGCATGGTGGAAAGATTGACCTTGTTGGCTACTTAGGTGTGCACAATCCTTTCCGCATACCAGCTTTAGCTACATAGCCCAATCCGGCACTTTACTTACTAGTCAACAGACTCACCTCTATATTCAAACCTCCAAAATAATCCCCTCGTCACCATCCACGCTCTCGCACCACAACCAAAATGCATAACCAACCTCTCGAAACGCGGTGTACCATTCCTTATTGTCGGACCTCTCAAAGTCCTCTATCAAACCTATACTCTCATCCGTACCCTCGGCTACTCAACGCCCGCCTCTAAATACCTTCTCGTCCAAAACCCACCATCCGTTCCAACACTACTCGTGGCTCTCATAATCTGTTTCCTCCGCAACACCCACCTCCTCATTGACTGGCACAACTACGGCTGGACCATCCTCTCCGGCACCAAGGGTACATCTCACCCGCTAACTGTCCTATCAAAACTCTACGAACAGTTCCTGGGTCGGTACGCACACGCGAGTTTCACAGTCACGCATGCGATGAAGCGCCAACTCCAAAAGGCACCTTACTCCGTCACCACACCCATCCACACCCTCCACGACCGCCCAGCAGACATCTTCCGCCCAATCTTTGACCCCGCCCTTCGCGAGCAGTTTCTCGCTCGCCTACCAGAAACGGCCGAATTCGCGACACAAATCATGGCCGGAAACACAAAGTTGTTGGTGAGCTCGACGAGCTGGACGCCGGATGAGGATTTTGGCTTGCTCCTCGACGCACTCGTCGCATACGCATCTGCAACCGCTGAAGATGTCAGGTTGGACCTCCCGGCGCTGCTTGTCCTCGTTACAGGGAAGGGGCCACAGAAGGAGTTATACCTTGATAAAATGGAGAAGTTGGCCACGGAGGGGAGGTTGCCGAATACAACGATCCGCACTCCGTGGTTAACCATGGAGGATTACGCATCCGTCCTCGCATCCGCGGACTTGGGTGTCTGTCTCCATATGTCCTCATCTGGTGTTGATCTCCCGATGAAGGTTGTAGATATGTTCGGCAGCGGTCTCCCGGTAGTGGGGTACGCTGGGTATGAATCTTGGCCGGAGTTGGTCGGGGAGGGTGAGAATGGGAGGGGGTTTGAGACGGCGGAGGAGCTGAGTGTTTTGTTGGTTGGCCTCTTCGGCGACGGCCAAGGTAGAAAGGAGCTTTCTGTGCTTAGGGAGGGTGCGGTGAGGGAGGGGTTGAGGAGGTGGGACAGTGAGTGGGACCCTGTTGCTGGGAGGCTGTTAGGGCTATGCAGTGCGGATTAGGTCTAAGAGATAATTCAGTTAGTGCCGTGGTAATTGGCACATACCGCTCCTCAGATGTGAGCCATTGATGCACAAAGGCGACCTTGTCAGCTAACTGGCTATTCGGACGGCGAGTATGCAAAGCTGTCGCTGGGCTTGAAGCTATCCCAAATGGAAACAGCCGCCGAAGTGTTGAATTCAGCCAAGTAGCTGCTGACATCAATGATCTGACCTAGCGGAGAATGGTAAGGTATGTTCTTATATTCTAGGCCGTCTATTGTACTCCATTCGCCGCCACGCTAGCTTCCTATCATACTAACCAGTTAACCCAAGCAATTCATGTCCTTATCACAACCTTCGGTGCCACTTTCCTCTCGCCTCCTCCAGCCTCACATCGGTCTCCCCGGCCCCATAACCTGCTTGGCATCCCACACCAAAACCCTCTGATCCCAACCACAACTGGCCGCCCACCCCTCAGCGCCGAACAAACACCAATCCACCCCCGTCACAAACTCCGTATGCGCCCCCATGCGTCCCAGTTCCCTGCCTTCTGCCCCCGGCACGCCTCCCATCCCATTCCCGCCCATCCCCATCGCGCTGCCATCTGACCACACCCTGCACGTCATGTCGTACGACGCCGAGAGCAGTACGTCGGGGAGGTGCGGCGACCATGCGAGCTTCCGCACTGCGTATTCATGCCCGTGGAGCAGGGCGAGGGGGGAGGAATAGTTCCGGATGTCGAAGGTGCGGATTATTTTGTCGACGCCGGCGGTTGCGATGATGCCTTCGCGGTATTTGTTCCAGTCGTGTGTGAGCGCTTCAGAGGGGGGGAAGCCTGCATTTCTGTTTCCTCCCACGGCATTTACTCCTTGTGGCCCGACTTTGAGGGGGGTGTGGATGGGTATAGAGGAGATTAGATGGTTGGCTGCTGAGGTTGGGGTCCGCAGGTCGAAGATCCTCAAGTGAGAGTCTGACGATACACTACTCAGCACACTGGGACTATGTGGGCTGAACGCCGTGGAATAGGTGCAACTATGTGTCGGCAGGGTGGTGAGGGATTGATGTCTATGCGGGGACCAGATCTTTATCGTTCCGTCCCATGACGAAGAGGCGAAAGTGTCTTTGGCGACTAGATTCCAGTACACAGAGAAGACTTCGCGCTTGTGTTCTTGCCAGGACTGGACTGGGAATTGGGGGACGGAGATGTCGAAGAGTTTAACGGAGCCGTCACCACAACCGACTGCTATCTGATTTTCGTGAGCTTCGGACCAGGCGGTGTCGAAGAGGGAGTCTTGGGTATCATAACTATCATTACATTAGTTCCCATCACTACGGAGTGAAGAAATTGGAGGTGAAAACTGGTTGGCGCATAACTTACGTTTGCTCCGCGACAATGCCATTTGGCGTCAAATTTAAGATGAATAACCGTCCGTTTCCTACAAGACCAAAGTTCATAGATGCTGACACAGCTAGTCTAGAGTCGAAGAAGGGTGAGTATTTGACGGCATAGCCGTTGTAGCCTTGTGTGCGGAATTCGAGCATTGTGAGGATTGGTGCAGTATCCCGCTGTCGTCGACCCGGCTGGTTGCGATGCGTGCCCCGCTATGAGCTTCAAATGCGTGCTGGTGGTTATTGTGTGCCTCTAAATCGATAGCTTGAGTTAACGTAGACAATGTATTAGGGACAGAAGTCTACAAAGCGATTTAAAGTGTAAGGCTAAACAAAAATCCAAAGGCGCGTTGTTTCTACAGGAACAAGACGGGTTGCCGTCCTAGCTTTCCCCAGGCTGTTGGCCAATGCCGAGGGCGGCCGGGCGGTGAACATGGCGGGGAAATAATGCTGGATAATCACATGCGGGTGTGTATCTAGCACAAGAGCACTTTCAACTTTTGAGTACGATACTGAGAAGTCTGTCATAGGAATGCAGCTTTTTTTCGAAATGCTCACGTATGCAATATAGCAGTATTTAACCAAGAGGTAAAGTGCTACGCGCGGCGTTCCCTCTTCAACAGCCCAAAGTTCGCAATTCTCAGTGACCTTCCTCGTACTCAAGTGAACTCATGATTTCGCCGCACCTCGATACTGGTCCATTTGTGTATCCTAACTTCCTCTTCTGGGTCCGAAAACATCTGCTATCAACATATCTCGTAAACTCATGCTGCCATCATACACCTGCTTATTACGGGAGCTTTGCGCTGTTTAGACCAAACCATCGTAGAGAGACAGTGCTGAGACGATGGTCTCATCACGCTTGCTGCCCTCCTTGAACTCCTGCATATCCAAGCTTCCGTTCTCATCCTTGTCCATCATGCGGAAGATCTTCTTGACGCGCTTCTCTGGGGTATCCTCATCATCCGGGAGCTTGACCATTGAGCCGACCTGGAACTCGTTAGCTCGATCCATCTCGCGCGAAGTGAAGATTGTATTCAACTTGCCATCTTGTAGATAGCCTCAACGATAGCAAGCATCTCATCGTAGCTGATCTTTCCATCACCATCGATATCATAGAGCTGGAATGCCCAATCAAGCTTATCCTCCATCTGACCTCTGCTGGTGACGCTCAGTGCGCAAATGAACTCCTTGAAGTCGATGGATCCTGATCTGTCACTGTCGAATACGTTGAAGACGTAGTCTGCGAACGAGGATGGGTCACCGAATGGGAAGAATTGGCGGTAGATCTTCTGGAACTCCTCCTTGGTGAGAAGGCCGGATGGGCAGTCCTTGCGGAAACCTGTGAACGGAACTGATTAGTGGCTGGGTAAGAGGCGACACAAAAGTTTACGTACCCTTGTACCACGACTGAAGCTCTTTCTTGTCAAAATGGGTATTCTTCTGGAGGTCGTTGATCTGTTCCTGAGAGAGCTTGGACTGACTGATATTGAGTTAGCTAACGCTCAAGCAAAACCACTCGCGTCCCATTCGTCGCAAGATACACGCTTAAGCAGTGAATATGAGAAGTGATTATATGTCCTCGGATGTGGTGGTGGACTCGATGGCCGATGCTCCGCTGCATTATAGAGTCTGTGGATTGTGCATACAGCATTCTCATATGTTTGCATCAAGAATTGTTTATCATTCGGACGGAGTGGTCGGTGGCGGTGTGGCTGCTCTTGATGGCCCACTGAATGGCTCAGTCGAGGCTTTATTCGATGGCAACGGCCCTGGGGTTCGTCGCATCGTGGCAGTGGTGTAGCTCTACCGGAGAGATATGGCGCATTGATATAAAGTAATATCGAAATAGCATCTACTTACGACTTTCCCATGGTGTCGGTTGTAGTGGAACGAGGCTCGGGGAGCGCGCGCGTTTAGTATGGAGCTGTCGATAAGCTTGTCGTGTAGAGTGAGAAATGAGCTTGAACGTCGAAGATGTGCGTGATAAAATCTATATGGAAATTGATGTTAGCTGGTTGTTGTGCCAAGATGGAGATCAAAAAAGTTCGCGTACCTGAACTATCACCGCATTCGTCGCTGTCGTCGTTAAGGTAAGGGTCTATGGCGGGGTGGTGTATGAAACGGCCGCTTGTTCTAGACCTTCTTATTCGGAGTAATGGGATATCGAGCTATGGGTCCTTCAATGATGATTTGAGATTAGCGAAGAGTAATTGAGATCAAGGAACTTAGGAACGGGTAGCTTTACATACAAGGTTGAAGTAATGGGAAGTGAGATTGGTCACGGATACAGTTCAGAGCGAGCCTGGTAAAGCAATGATGTCTTGGTCGGACTCGGACGGGCTAGCCAGCCTAAGCAGGCTGTCGCTGTGCACTCCCACGCCCGCACGTTCCGGCGGCGTGCACTTTGTTCGCGTCTCTGTTCTCCGTCATTATCCGTTTGACCGACAATACATTGTTTATTCAACGCCTAACTATCATATAGGAGATAGCATATGGTACGCACTAGTGTAAGGTCTAGTACCCGATTGGGAAGAGTTAACCATCGGATCCGAAATACCTCCGAAGAATTCTTCCGTCAATCTCACCTTGAAACCAAATCGAGCTAGGAGTTATTCCGCCAAGGTACCTGCATCGGGCTAAGACTCAACCTTGAAGGTTGATAGACAAGCTTCCTGACAACACAAACAACCGCTAACCGATTTGTCGACGAACCACAATGGACAGGACACTCGTCCTGCAATTCCAGCGCGTGGAGAAAGCGCTTGCAACGCTGATCTCATCAATTGCAACCTACAATCCCAATCCAGCCTTTGCCCAAGAACTTGTTGAGGCGGATGCGTCTCTAAATGGCGGCCTAGAAGAGTTGATTATACACCAAGCCAATTATGCACGAATTCAAGCCTTGAAGGCACAATCGAATGCTCTCGATAACGAGATCAGAACAACCTTGCAAACACTTTCCACAACTCGTGCCGAGCTCATCACAACTCCTGCAACCGTCTTCTCAGCCGACATTCACCCAATAAAATACCGCGAGCTCCTCTCATACGCGCGCCGCATCTCAAAATTCACCTTGCCTCCGGCATACCGCGAGACGGCTCCCGAAGCAACTGCCCCAGCAGCCAGCGCAGCGCCCACGAATGGTACCACAACGCCAGTCGCAAATGGCGCAACTCCAGCTGGAACTACGCCGCTTGAGCCGGAACCGGCAACAGCACAGGCGACGGACAAGACTGCCCTTCCAGCCTTCCTCGACGACTGGATGAACCCTCTGAAGCAGATGCCAGGCTTCGTACCATGGCCAACGGAGGAGACGCTGCGCAGAGGTGCGTTGGGCACAATCCAAGCGCTGGTGGATGCTGGTGAGGATCCGGCGACTTTTGACCCTGAGAAGAAGGCTAGGGAGGAGGAAGAGCAGAAGAGATTGGAGGAGGAAGAGGAGAAGAGGAAGGTGCAGCATGCGGAGAAGGAGAGGGTCAGGATGGAGCAGGCTGCGAAGGAGAGACAGGCTGCTAGGGAGGCTGCGGCGGCTCGGGGAGAGGCGCCGGTGGTGCAGGAGAAGCCGAAGGTTTATAGTGGGTTGGATATGCTGGAGGATGATAGTGATGATGAGTAAGGACCTGACATGGTGCCTTGGCAATCTTTTTGGGCTCTCGGAGAGACCGCATTCTGGCATGTTTAAAAGCTCTGCTGAACTTGATTATACCCAATTTAATTTTTAGGCTACGAGTATGGACATATCTGTCCACCATCTACTTTCTGAACTTTCCTCTGTCGCCTCTGCCTCCAGTAAGAGTCTTGAGTCTCTTCTGGAATCCGTCGCCAACATCTGGGCCACCACTCGCTCTTGGTCCGTCCTCAGCCGATCTCTTTCTACTCTTCTCCAAAGCAGTCTTCGGTGCACCGGCGCTTCTCTTAGTAAGACGCTCAATGCGATCAACACCCTCACCCAGACCTCTCCACTCCTCCCCACCATATCCAGCATCCTTCTTTGGACCCTTCTTCTTCCTATCCTTCTTACTCTCTTTCGGCAGACGCATGTAGTTCTTCTCCTCGTACTCCTTCCTCTCCTCATACTCTCTTTTCTCCTTATCACTCCTACTCCTCCTTCCACCCTCCACGATCTGCGAACCAATAGACGGCTGCGCAAACGGCGTCTCGGACAACTCCGTGCTGATAAACTCGTCCAAAGTAGCAGACTTGTGTGGTTTGCGCTCTGCCTTCTCTCTGCGCTCCGTGGTTGGCATGGCCGTCGCAGTAATACGCGGTGGCTTATAAACCCCATCCCCTTTATCCGTCTTATTCTCATCCTCTGGTGCCGATGATGTGCGCATAAGCGCAGTTGGATTTGGACGATACTGCAAGTCGTCGATCTCATCCGCCTTCAAAGCCACAATACCCTCATCCTCATCCTCATCCTCACTCTCATCAGATCCTTCGGAGTCGGAGTCGCGGGTGATCTTAACAGGCTTCTTCATCTTCGGAATAGCGGTCCTCGCAGCATCGTCCGCAGCGCGCAACACCTTATCGATCTGGTACTTGAGGCGTGCTTCGAGAGGGCGCACGCCCTTCTCGACGTAGACGCGCATCTCTACGAGTTTCTGGACGACAGCGGAGTCGAGTTTCTGTGCTTCCTCGTCGGAGGAGGAGTTGTGGTTGCGGAGTTTGAGGAGGACGAGGAATACGAGGTTTTGGAGGTAGGCGAGTAGGAGCTCGTTCTTTACGTCCAGAAGGGAGATTCCATCGTTCGGTGGCGAGATGACGCCCTTTTCTGGGACGGAATCGGTGGCCGATGTGAGTGCTTGCGTTAAGCTGGCCAGAAGGCTTGGCAGGGATGTGTCGAGTGCCATCGTTGTGTTGTTTATGTTTTGATGTGGTTGGCGTCTTGAGAAATTGTCGCGGATATTTTTTGGAGGACGCCGGGGCCCGGAAAATATATGGTGCCGAGACATGGGCACTTGTCAGGGATTGTCACCTATGGTGGGCTGGGAGCTTGACAGGCCCGCATTTAATTCGTAGCTCATGGCCAAGTTGTCCATGCTGTGACGACGGAGAACGTTCCTCAACTCACATTCGTTTATACCCGCATGGGCGAACAATTATACTCAGCCTTGGTGAGTTATTTTTCACTTTAAAATCAGTACTCTATGCATCTACGGCCAGAGATGTCAATCAGTTGGCTTGTGAGAGAGGACACATGGCGGTAGGATAAGACTGACAGCTTCACATAGCATCAATAAAGTTCAAGATGTTCTCGAGAGGCCTTGCGTCGCCGACGGCGCTGCTCACAGCCATACTAGCAGCTCCTCAGATCGTATCCGCCTTCTACCTCCCTGGCGTTGCTCCAACGTCATACAAAGAAGGCGATAAGGTCCCACTCTACGTCAATTCGTTGACAGCAGCCGAATCGCATCGCGATGGCACATTACGATCGGTTGTTCCATGGGGATACTACGAGCCTATGTTTCACTTCTGCATGCCAGAGCCATATCCAGAAGACAGACCTGAGAGTCTGGGGAGTATTTTGTTTGGAGATCGCATCAAGACGTCGCCTTTCGATCTTCATATGCGCCAGAATGAGACCTGCAAGGCACTTTGCGATACAAAGACATTCGACGTTATGTCTGCCGGATTCGTTAACGACAAAATATATCGCGACTTTAACATCAACTGGTTAGTTGATGGGCTGCCAGCAGGACAGATTATGTTGGATCAAGAGACTGGAACTCAATTCTACACCCAAGGTTTTGAGCTTGGAGATGGATCGCTCACCCCACCTGCCATCAACAACCACTATACCATTATCGTTGATTACCACGAGACTACACCAGGAGAATACAGAGTAGTTGGCGTCGTCGTACAGCCATCCTCGAGGAAGAACTCTCAGAAGAACCCAGATGGAAGCGTTGATTGCGGCAACGGCAGCAGCCCAAAGCAGCTGTCAATGGAGAAGGAAACTGAGGTGCTCTGGACTTACGACGTTTACTGGCGTCCATCTGATACTGCCTGGGCCACCAGATGGGACAAATACCTCCATGTTTACGACCCAAAGATTCAGTGGATCTCCCTGATTTTGTCCACCTTGGTCGTCACTTCTCTGTCTTTGGTGGTTGCCTCTATCCTCTTTCGTGCTCTGAGAAGAGATATCACCCGCTACAACCGTCTTGATAACATCCAGCTTGATGACTTTGGTGGAACATCTGCTGCCATAGAGGATGGTGTTCAGGAGGATTCTGGCTGGAAGTTGGTGCATGGTGATGTCTTCCGCACACCGAAAGCATCTCTCATGCTGTCCGTCTTCCTTGGGAATGGGGCTCAGCTTTTCGTCATGACCGGTGCTACCATCGCTTTCGCTCTGTTGGGCCTCCTCTCGCCATCCAACCGTGGCTCTCTTGGCTCCGTTGTGATTATCTTCTACACCATATTCGGCTTCGTCGGCGGCTACGTCTCTTCCCGCGTCTACAAGTCCTTTGGCGGCGAGAACTGGAAGCTCAACGTTGCCCTTACACCAGTCCTCGTCCCAGGAATTGTCTTCGTCACCTTCTTCGGCCTCAACTTCTTCCTCTGGATCAAAGGCTCCGCCGGCGCCGTCCCATTCTCCACCATGGTCCTCCTCGTCTTCATTTGGTTTATCATCTCCGTCCCCCTCTCCTTCGCCGGCTCCTGGGTCGGCTTCAAGCAGCAAGTCATCACGTCACCAGTCCGCACCAACCAGATCCCTCGCCAGATCCCACAGAGCACCACTTACCTCAAGCCTGTCCCTACTGCGCTTTTTGTTGGCCTGCTGCCATTCAGCGCCATCTTCATTGAGCTGTACTTCATCATGAGCAGCATCTGGTTGAGTAAGGTGTACTACATGTTCGGGTTCCTGTTCATCTGCTACGGTCTCATGATTGTGACCTGTGCAGCTGCCACGATCTTGCTGGTGTATTTCATGCTTTGTGCTGAGAATTATCATTGGCATTGGAGGGCGTTCATGGCTGCTGGCGCAACTGCGTTCTATGTGTTTGCGCACTCGGTTGTTTACTGGGCTACGAAACTGCAACTTAGTGGCTTGGTGGGCAGTGTCCTGTACTTGGGGTACAGTGCTCTGATCAGTTTCTTGGTATTCATTCTGACTGGTAAGTCTTCCAGAGATTTCAGGCTTGGTTGCAACAACTAACTATGTTACAGGCTCTATTGGCTTCTTCGCTTCATGGGTATTCGTGCAGAAGATCTACGGCTCGATCAAGATCGACTAGACTCATGCATATGGAGTGTGATATAATAATCTTCAAGGTAGCAAAGTTCCTCAATGTAAATATGAAAGCGGAGTTATCAGGAGTTAGAAGGCGTAAAATAAATGTCAAAATCCGGTGTCAATGCATTTTCGAAGGCCATCCCATCCTAGCTGGCACCATATGAGTACGAAGCTAGGGGCGCCAGTACGGGACAGTGGTTCTTACCAAGATAGTACAACACTCCCCGAGTACGTCGTGACTGTTAAGCAGACGATGGCACCACGCTCGAGGCCGGTTACAGTCGCGGAAGGCTTGCTTGGCTTCAGTCAGGTTAGTCAGGCACTGTTATAGTATCGGTGTTGTATGACAGAACTTCATTCACTACTTAGAGCTCCTTATCCTTTCTCATCTATGTAGTAACCGTCGCTCCTCTATCCACGAGCCATCGCACAGTCAAGGAATCCATCCTCTCAATCAGCCTCCGGTCATCTGCCGTCATGCAATAGTAAACTCAGCAGCTGTATCTCAGGATATCAAAGCGACGCTTATGTCGTTCTGTCTCCGTATGTCCTTCCTATCTCTCTCCTCTCTCTCTCTCTCTCTGTCCATGAAAAATCATAGCAAGGCGCTCAAAAACTAGTACATACGCTCAATCAGCAGAAAAGGTATAAAAAACAAGCTTGTGAAGGCTATACGCAACGTCCATCCGCTAAAGTGAATCGACGATGAAGTATCGCAAAAGAAGTAAACGCCATCCGCTATCAAAACTTTGTGTCATCTTCGTATCGAAAACCCTTGCCCGCTTCCATCCGACGAGTTGTTCAACTGGTAAAGATCTCATCCGAATGCTCAACCACAAATTGGATGATGTCGTTTCTCGCCTGCATATCCGTCATCTCACGGTCCACGGTGGTATGACGCATGATAGTCGGTGCGAAGACGACAGCAATGTTGGTTGCGCTCATGAGGTTAGACTCCTTCTTCTGCACGACGCGTGCGAGGTGGAACGCCAAGAACTCAAGGACGTCGCGGTGGACTTGTGGAAGGTCCTGGAAGGTCTCACGGAGGTCGGTGCAGCGCTCGGAGACGTCCTCGATTTCTGTTGCGTTGTTAGTTTGGATCCTTGAAACGAAAATGTAAATGGAAGACTTACTCAAAGCGTCAAGGACACGGTCGTAAATATCGAAGGTAAGAAGTGGGGTTGGGAGTTTGCGGAAATACTGCTTGAGCACACTGGTGACGGCCGTGATATCGATGTCTGGGTCGGAGATATCGTAGTCCTCGTTGTTCTCGAATCCATCCTTGATATCCTTGATCAAGCCAGCTCCGCCAGCTTTACGATAGATACCCTCCATATCCATGCCGCGGAGCTCGACCTCCTGGATACAACGAATGACCACACTTGGGATGTGGCGCTTCTCAAATTCACATCTCTCGACGAGGTCAGAACCAAACAGAGTGGATGGGCTCTCAGTGACGATCGCAGCCAAATTGCCGCTGGAGTGGTTTTTAGCAGCCATGGTGTGACTCTTCTTGAAGATACCAAAGCGTCCTGGATCGCGAACCTCCTCCTTGCTAGTGTTTCTTGGTGGAAGCGGTGGGTTCTGTTGTGGAGAATCGACTGGTGGCTTGGTCATGTTGTATGGCATGCCGATATTGTCGTTTGGCTGATCATGCATTTGTGGGACCTTCTCACCCTTCTCGTAGAACGCGTTCTTGAAGCCCTTGCCAACGCCCTTAGCTACGTTGCCGGCCTTCTTTCCCCAGAACTTCTTGGCTTGCGGCTTACGGATGTTGACGACGTGTGCTGCAGAGACAACCTCGCCATCGTGCTCCATAGACTGCGGATAGCTGCCAGCAAGAGTCAATCCGTTCATACTCGAATTCAACGAGGCATCGTCGAGATGAACAGATCCCTTGTCCTTGGGATGATAAATGCCAAGACCATTGAGGTTGTTCTTGGAACCATCACTGTTCGCCTTCATCTGTGCTTGAATCTGGTTCGTAAGATCGTTGTTCATCTCCATCAACTGAGTGTTCTTCAAAGAAAGCTGCTCGAACTCCATCAGGGAGAGATCGCGCTGTTTCGTGAATTGCTCTGCCTCTTCACGAACGGTGTCGCGTTGCTCAAACGCCACCTCAATTTCTTGAATCACTCCCTGCTTCAAATCCTCAATTTTCTGAACAAAATTCTTGACCCAAGAGTCCTCCAGCGCCTGCAAGTTCAAGGGTCCCTTTGTCTTCTTGGCGCTTTCGACAAAGCCCGCAAACGTCTCAAGCTGCCTGATCATGAGCTCAGTTTGTGCATCAAGCTCTGAAACTGTCTTCCGCTTCGCCATGAGCTTCTTATCCATGTTGTTCAAATCTTCTGCGGTTGTCAATTTCCTCTCGAGCTGAGCGGCGTGTAATTGAGAGTTGCGAAGTTGGCGGCGAAGAAGAGCAGCGTCGTCATTGCGGGAGTTCAGCGAGATTGGACTGCTAATTTTGCGCAAATGACCGTATGGGTCGTCCTCGGCAATTGGTGTTTTTGGCCAGTGTGGAGAGTTGATTGCCCTGGTTGTAGTTTCTGAGATGCTTCTGGCATGACCGTGACGGCCGCTCACACTAACTTCACTGCCTGAACGACCATGGCGGACAGCATTAGACACACGGCGTAAGATACTCTGAGAGCCTTCGTCCGCACCTAGGATTCTCGCCATGTCCTCATCCATAGTGAAGTCACCCCCTGAGCTCCACCTTGGAAGTTTTGGTGATGGTGGACCTCCAGATTTAGAGTTGTTTTCACCCATCGCGGATTGTTGAGAACTTGAAGCAGGTGGTGGTGGAGGAGCACGAGGTGCCATGTAGGTATCACTCAGCTTCTGCTGTGGAGGAGGCGGGCGCTTTAGACCTCTGCTCTGAGAGGAAAATTCGCCCACGATTGGTGGCGATATCTGCTTCCCGTTGACAGTAGGCATCTGGATGTCGGCGTCTGTGGATAGTTCGGGCGATGAGAGTGCTTCAAGCTTTGCCAAAGACGTAGATGGCTTGTGATTTGATGCACCAACCTCCTTCCTTGGAATGGTTTTTGAGCTCTCAATTCTTGGCGGCAGCTCATGCATAGAACGTCCTGAATGAGTATTATCACTGGAGACCGTAGAATCACTATCAGTGCGGAATCGTGACTCCGTCGATGCTCTCGGTGTTCCTGCCTTGTCTAGCGACAGGTAAGATCCATCAGGCTTATGTGCAAGGGAATCCGAACTGTCAGTACGGCCAAAATTACTCGAGATATCTCTTCTCGGTGGCTGAATTGGCGGTTGCTCATTGGCACTCTCAACAACAGATTCACTTCTAAAGTCACTCGACTTCTTTCTCTTGGGTGGCTCACCCAGACGGAAAGGGTCCGATGCCGATGACTTCTTATCGTTCGCATAGCCAGATTTCAATGCTTCTGCAAGGTGTCTTGGCTCGGACGCGATTGCAGGCGACGATGTGGATGATGGAGTTCTGCTCGTGGATCCTGGAAGTGGTCTCCTGTAGCTCTCATTTCCAGCCTCTACATGCTCGCTAGACATAGTTCTACCATTCGCCTGGAAAGCGATATGTGGAGTGGACACCGATGAGCTGGGTGTCCCAGTTCCCAAGTTTCTGCCAGTGCTGCGCGTAGTGCTAAAGTAGTCCTTCGAGTTCTCCTTGAGCTCAGGTCTAGCAGTATGGGAAGTGGAGCGCGGCGTATATTGAGGAGCTGGGCTTGGGTCAAGCGCAAGTGGAATGTAAAATCCATCGTCCCCAATCGTTGCATCAGAGGCCCTGGAGATATGAGAATGGCGATTGCTTCTATATGTGGTGGTCGGTAGCGTCAACCCATCGTGGGCATCTCCATTGCGATCTGGCGATCTAGCACGTCTTGAACTGCTCCGCGATGTATCGTCCGCCGGGTGCTGGGCTCTTGGTGTCGAAGAGAGTTCTGTTGGCCTCTCAGACTCAAATGTGCTTCTTTCTGGTGACGAAAAGGCGCCCATTGGGATCTCGTTTGGTGGAAGAGCTGGAAGCGACTTCTCAATCTGAGCTTCGTTTTCTTTTGCTTTCGCTTGCGCAGCAGCTGCTTTGGACTTTTTCCGCCGCCGCGCCATTAAGGACTCATGACAGCTCATACAGAATATGCCTTGGGATGTGCGAGCGTAGCGCAAGTTCTCAATCTTCCTCTTGCAGTTTCTACATCTGAAGCACGCCGCGCAGAATGCTTGGTCACCGGTAAGAATGGCCAGATCCTCGATCTTATCGCCGCAAGCATTGCAGCTGTACGTGCAGTTGTTGCAGATGAGCGAACCGTCGCCGAGAAGCAGGAGATTCGCATCGGAGTCGAGCAGAGTATGACATTGGTTGCAACGGAAGCAGTCTAAGTGCCATCTTCTTTCAGCTATGTAAACGTTAGTATGCTGTTCTCCACGTCCAATCCCGACGAAAAGCATCTGTCTCAGGGCGCATTATACGCGACGCGCAAAACATCTGACAACTCATTTACTCCAGGGACGGGATAAACTTACAGAGCTCAAAAGCTTTTCCTTCCTCGAGTATCTATGCCGAAGTAATGTCAGCGACCTCATTCGCATAGCTATGTTGACCTTGAGTGCGGTTGTGCTCACCTCTCCACAACCCTGGCAAGTGTATGCGATATCGTCCTCTTCCGTTGGAGATCCTGAATAGTCTACGGTCTCCATGTTGGCGATGTTGTCCTCGAACAGAGCGTGGGCGTTCAGTGCTGTTTAGAAAATATGCTGAGCTCGGGGCGAGTCCTCGCCGCTGTTTCAACTTCTAGCGCATGCGTTTCGGTCTGTATAGGTCACAGCACACACTGTCGCTTGTAAATGTATGTCTTAAAATTCGTTGTTGTCGTATCCGTGAATGTACAGCTGCGTGAACAATCGCCGAATTGAAAAAGTGCACTTGTTCGTCTGAATTATTGGTGGTCGTCAGGAGTATCGACGACCTTTGGGCGCGGCACGGCTAAGTTAGCCACAGGCCGTGTCGATCCCACCGAAACAAGCTCAACTAGGCGCGGCCCAAAAGATTGGATGAAGACCACCAGAATTCACAATTTGGGAAGATATATTTCATCATCTTTTACCATCGTGTCTTTAGTTTAGAAGTTATCGTCAAATACGGTTGAAACCCTCATTATCAATGAAGATTCTGAAGTAAACCGAGGTTTTCGTGATGTTCTCCTGTCATTACTTGCGCCCCGGAACTCAAACTCTCATAAGGGAGCACGCCGCCGCCATTTGCATGGATTCTCCTCCTTGCACTCTAAATGGCAGTTTGCACCACGTACGAAATGAGCGCCGGCGCACTATATCACAACCCGGAGGGGCCTAGCCAGCTAGGCCTCTCAGGGTTGTGACCCGCGACCCTGAATCACAACATCGAAGAAAAGCTGCCTTACTCATGGCGGTCCACTATCCTATCTTGCTCAACTTGTGGTACACCAAAAAGCTACGGAGCTACCAAACAGTGGTTGCCACTCCACATTAGCCTTCCACGTCCTAGTTGAAGCAGTTGTACTCAAGTCTGACACACACACACCACTGACCTCAGTCTCCAGTCCTATGAATCGACACACAATATAACGTCTCCAACTTGTGGTTCTCTGACAGGAGGCCGGCACGACAACACATAGCCACTAGCCCAAGCTAATCTCGAGAAACCTCCGCATCCAAGTTCCTACTCGTAAGGTTGTATTAATAGCCTCCCGCAGGGCTATGTGGAGATGGCAGCCGTTTGGAAATTAATATTCCGTTCCAAGCGCACCAAGCCTTTTGGCGAAATCACTACCTGAGTCGAAACACATGCTTCGCCTGAGCTCAGTCTTGCGAGGACTTGGACATCAGCAGACCATGTGATTACTTTTTGTTAAGAATACCGACTCATCACTCTACCGTACGTAAGATAACTTTGGCTCAAAAGCTGCACTGGACATACCCTCCTACCAATCAACACACTCACCGATGAAAGCACACGAAACAAGCCCCGGTCTTCCAACCTGCAGAGCGAGTGTTTCAGGTTTACCCTTGGAAACCCTTCACCACTCAACTTCTTGTAGCCTGCACCAAAATTTGCATCTCCCTAACACAGCAGCAAAACCTCACCGACAGCGGATCAACTTCCAGACTCGGAAACAGGCACACCTGCCTCGCACAAGGTGTACAGTGAGACACAGCTTACACAAGCCACGAGACATCTGCACCGCTCCGTTGTCACCCTGTGTCTCCGTATCCTCCGAGACCTTTCTGCCCCTCTGCGTGTCACACTTTACTTGACGGCTAGCTGTATGTTTGACAGCTTCACAGTCCGATTTGTCGATCAACCCCCCCAAAGGAGCGCCCTACCCGTTTCTGAGAAGCCATGTGCCAAACGCGCGTTCGGTGCCTTTCATCGGGACTTTATTTTTAATTGAAACTAAGGGCCAAGTCGAAAGCCTGGAGCACTTTCAAACGTGCAAGTATTTGACAATCTTTGGCCACGACTAAGGAGTAAGGATGAAACAACAGCACCCACCAGCCGCCCCAGTCCGCGATGGTCACAAATACTGAACCCCTATCAAGCAGTTGCGAGGGCACCACTTTCGTTTGTATGAAGGTGATGGTGACAACAAGGTAACAAGAATCGCTGAAAGCTGCACCAAGTTATATCCATACAAACCGCCATCAACCGGCCGTCTATTGAACCTTCTCCCTATCGTTCATAATGGCCTGATTAGTATCATCGTTTCCCACCTTTGACGGCTGTTTTATCTCAGGTTCATCCAACTCTCCCTTCTCCAACGCTTCCCCATAATCCCCCCAAAGCTGTTCCACCGGCCACCCCATAAGCTCCGTCCAAAGCGCTTTCTCCCGATACTCCTCAACCCTTAATTTCTCGTTCAACCTCCCCACTGTCCCCCCTCCAAACCTCTGTTCAAGATACTCCAAAAACCACGCCGTCCTCTCATACCCCGCATCCCACTTTCCATCCCCTGACCTTTTCCAATGCGGCGGGCCCAAATCCGCCTTCAGGCGCACCCAGTCCGCTATCCCTTCCATCAACCCCACCGGAGCTTTTCCACCACCATTATATTGATAACAATGCACCATCTCATGCGTAAGCACCCCCATAATCTCATCCGCTCGTCTCTCCGGTTTGATGGCGGCGAGGTAGTCCAGGCTGAGGTAGATTTCCTTATGATCATTGTCCAACTCCGAATCCGTCGTGTATGCTACGCCTTGCATACCCCGCAATATCAACGTCACGGACCTCGTCCCTGGTAAATGGGTAGTCTTTGCCTTTGGGCTTATGTATAGTAGCTCTAGGACTTTGAGGACTGCGGATTCGAGGGCTGTACTGACGATGCAGTTGGTGAGGAAGGCTTGTGCGCCGGAATGCTTTAGATCTCGGATTTCGAGGCGAAACATGGGCAGATCGGTTTCATCGAAGGTGTCTTTCTCGGAGGGGTCCTTTTTAGGGGCAAATTTGAGAATTTGAGTTGGCTTGGAGTCTGGGGCTACTGGAAGAGGAGTCGGTGCTGGACCTGCTGGTGGGACGATGGAGGATTGGAGCATTATAGGTGATGGAGGTAGAGGGCTTGTTTCTGGTGGGAGTGGCATGGAGGTAATTTTGTGCACTGAGCCTCAGATAAACGCAAATATAGCGACTACGCAGATGAGAAATGAAAGCAAAGATTCAGTGTCTATTTTGCAGCAGCAACAACTCATGGTCTCGGGTATGCAGGGCAGCTGTCGAAGAGCTGTCATATTGAGAGCAAGTGTAACCCACATGGATATTCCTTAATCAGATCTGCAGGGTAGGATCTTATCGTTACAGACACGGACCACTCATTGATTGAAAATGGTTGCTCGAGCCGCACCCGCGTCTAGATACGCCCGTTCCCGCGTCATTTTTGTTATTGTAAACACCACGAAACCTACAATTCTGTCGCACAACACCGCCTCGCCGATACGCCTTTCGCTGCTATCATTACCTTCACATTCGTCAAACTTTATGCAATAAACGACATAGCGCTCACTATCCGAAGAGCTATCACACCCGTCAAATCGCATCGCCGAGCCCCTCGGCGCCCCTCGATACAAGAACGATGGACAAAATCTCACTGGAGCAGGCAGAAGACCTGCTCGCGAAGCTTCAAACCAGCGCGGACAACGAGACCAAAACTAAGGACATTAATAATGTGAAGTCTTTGATCAAGAGAAACAATGTCCCAGTCGACGCCATATCTCCTCTTTTCGATATCGTCTTCCTAGCATCGCAATCGCAACACCCACACCTCCTTTACGCGGGACTCTCTACACTCTATAGACTCCTTGAGAGGCTCGGAAACCAGGACTCGAAGCACCTCGAGAGGTATGCTAAGCATGTTCTTCCCCTGTTGATGGACAAGATTGGAGATCATAAGGATAAGATCAGATCTACGGTTTTGGATTCATTAACTATGTTATGGAGAGCAACATCGCCGGATGTCGAGAGAGCCGTCAAGAATCAGGCTTTGGTTAGCAAGAATGCAAGAGCAAAGGAAACGGCAATGGAGTGGCTTGTTACGGTACGTTTCCGCATTACAAAGAGTCTTTGGAAGCGTTACTAACAATACATACAGATGCACACAGGCTACGGCTTACAATTCCGCACATTTGTACCAAATTTGATGGAGCTTCTCGAGGACGCAGATGGCATGGTTAGAGATGTTGCCCGCAGCACAGTTATCAAGCTGTTCAGCGACGCACCACCAGCAGCAAAGTCCGATTTGAAGAGACAACTGAAGAGCTACAACGTGAGGCCGACAATCGTCAGCACTATTATGAGCCAGATTGGAACAGGAGCACAGGCAGAGCCAGAATACCCGGAAGAGCAGCAGCACCTTACGATCCCATCCAGGCCAAAGTTGGGCAGCAGCCAAACCACATCTCAGGTCTTGTCTGAGCGCCCACTTACACCACAGCCGGAACGCACTGAGCATGTCGAGCCACTTATTATAGATACTCAGAGAGAGTTGGAGGACACATTCAGAGAGATGCACCCATTCTTCGAGGGCAAGGAGTCCGAGCAGAATTGGTTGAAGAGAGAACAGAGTTGCACCAAGATCAGACGTCTCAATGCTGGTAATTCGCCAAGAGAGTTCTCCGAGATGTGGGTGGCTTCGATAAAAGCGTTGCTCGATGGTATCTTGAAGGCAGTCAACTCTCTTCGCACCAGTTTGTCGAAGGAGGGATGCGCCGCTCTTCAGGAGATTGCAAAGACGACTGGCCCAGGCCTCGATTCGATGGTTGAGATTCTGCTGCAGAACCTCATTAAGCTGTGTGGTGGCACCAAGAAGATCGCCTCTGCAGCTGGAGATGCGACGGTCGATATCATCATCAGCCATGTGTCGTACAGCACGCGCATTTTGCAGCATATCTACCTTGCAGTTCAGGATAAGAATGTCCAACCAAGAACATATGCTTGCGGCTGGCTGAAGACGCTGTTGAAGAAGGAGGCACATCACAAAAGTCATGTCGAGCATTCCGGTGGACTGGACTTGATTGAGAAGTGTATCAAAAAGGGACTCTCAGATCGCGACCCAAGCGTGAGAGAGAGAATGAGAAGCACATTCTGGGCGTTTGCCAAGATGTGGTCAGTCAAGGCAGAGGCATTACAGGGGACGTTGGACGCACAGCAGTTGAAGCTTCTCCTGGCTGATCCAGGTAACCCGAACTCTCCAAAGAAGGCTGAGCCAGTTGCCCGCCCAGGATTGGGTATGTCCAAGACCACTGTCGGTCCAGCCAAGCCATCTCTTCGCGAGACCATGCTGGCTCAGAAGAAGGCTGCTATGGCTGTTAAGAACCTCCCTGCTCGCCCAGGATCTGCTATGGCATCTTTATCCCCATTGAAGTCGAGCTCGAGCATGAACTCCATGTCTGCTCACGCCTCTTCTACCTCTTCTTCCTCGAGATCTCGCCCAGAGCCATCATCTACTGTTTCCCATGGAGGCCTCTCGGTCGCACCGATGCGTCCAGGCAAGCCTCGCGCAGCACCTGCAAAGGCGCCAAGTCATCCACCAAGGCCAGCAACAGCCGGTCCATACTCAGTCCGCGACGGGATTCCAGCATCCCATTCATCAAGCAGAATGGGTGCACCAGCCCAGGACCCTGCTGCTACTCCTTCTGCACGCCCAGCATCAAGGATGAAGGCACGCACACCAATCGCCGAGGCACTAAAGTCCCCAAAGAGGGTTCCCCCACGCCCAAACACGAGCCAGTCTAACCACAGCCAGACCAGCCGTGCTTCTATTGTCAGCCCAGTCAGAGACAGGCCAACCTTTTCCACCTCTGCCCGTGCTCATACTCCTCAACCAAGTCCACCACGCGCGATCCCACAGCCAAGTCCAAGATGGCACCCACAGCAGTCTCCGAGGACCATGACACACCTTCCCAGTCCAGGTATGGCCTCTCCAAGAGCCTCGACCATGAAGCCGCCGAAGCGTTATGGTTCATTGAGTCCTACGAGAGGAAGCCCGCCTATGAACGATGAGGAGTTCACGATGGTTCTCCCAAACGTTACTAAGCTTTCCTCGGACCATCCTGTCTTGGCCGGTTCTCCGGTGATTAAGGAGTCTCGTGCCAGCACACCTCAGAAGACTGTCCCAGTATACGAAGACCCACTCAAGCCAGAGCTCGAGGCCCCAAGCCCACCAAAGCTCGCCGCCCCACCAGTCTTACCCGAAGTGCGCAACAACGAGGATGTCAAGTCACGCCCAGACCGCGGCTCCGAAGACTCCATGAAGTCTTCAGGCATTCTCCCAGAGAAGAAGACTCGCCAGAACTCCGAGATGTTAGACAGTGGCATCAAGAAAGTCGCCTCCCAAACCCTCGACATCTCATCCTTCCGCACCCTCCAACGCCTGGTCAAGAACAGTGACGACGAGACGCTGCGCTCCGATACCCTATTTGATCGCCTTCTCGTCGGCCTATTTAGCTACCTCGAGGCACCATTGTCGAGCTTAGAGGCACAGAAGGCGCAGGATGTTAAGGCGCAGGTTCTGAGCACTATCAAGATCATGCTCCGTCGTGACAAAGACGCTGTTGCTCCACATGCTGCTAAGGGCATTGATTCTTTGCTTGTTGCGCGTGCGCAGTATGAGGCTCGTGCACGCATCTCCTCTGGCTTGGAACTCCTAGCGGAAAAACTCCTCGCTATTGGCTCCAAGCGCGACATCGCATCCACCATCGTGTCCCGTCTCAACCTCGAGACCTTAGCACAGCTCCCTATTGAGGAAGCGAGCAGGATGATCCAGTTCGGACTTCCAATTTTGGGGTTAGTGTTGGAGAGCAAGGAGTATGTGCAGGATGATGACCAGGTTATTGCTATGGGACATTTGGGTAAAGAGTGTATTTCCAGTAAGGATAGTGCGGTTAGGAAGTGTGCGATGGAGTTTTGTACGGGGTCGCTGTGTAGGAGGGTTGGGGAGGGGGAGTTTTGGCTGTTGATGAGGGATGTGGATGAGGATGGGAAGAGGTTGATGACTTATTATATTAAGAAAAGGGTGCAGCAGGTGTAAGCTGATCGTCGAGTCTTGCTTGGTTGATGGTCTGTTTTTCTATATTACTTTTGGTGGGAAAGAAAAGTGTTTCATTGTACAGCAGGGACGAGGGATGGAGGCGTGTTATAGGGAGGTCTTTGCATGGAGTTGGTTGTTCTGCTTGCCGTTCTTTGGCTATGGTGGGGATACCTTCTTGTAATGCTTGTAATTAGAAAAATTCTCAATAACTGTTTATGAAGTAGGAGGCTATTTGTGGTTCGGTGAAGATATGTTTTAACCCGCCGACGACCATATTGCAAGAGGTTCCCAGACGCCTCCTTGGGGTCATCTATCTGGTAGGGTTAACTAGCTAACAACAGACGTCGCTTATGAAAGCAAGCGTGCCCCAATCCAGCCTCCTCCACTTCCATAGCAAAGGAGGCGGCCAATTCATATCTACCTTCGAGCTATAAGCTGCACGAGAATTTTATGTCTAACTCGCCACGCCCATGTTCATCATCTACCGTAAGAGGTGCAAACCGACTAACAGATTGTCGGCGACCACGGCCGCGATAATACCAACTTCTACATCCGATAGTCGCCGACAGCGATTATCGACAACACCATCAAATTGCCATGACGAGAAAGTGCAGCTAAACCGGTTAACCACCGTACAGTCCAAACTTTCCAAGTTGAGAGCCTGCAAACCCCATCGCCGCGCCTTAAAAAATTATTTCACGCCAAATGTATATGGATAGAAGTTTTGATTACCCGCAGCATCGAACGGGGCTGTAACTCAGTGGTAGAGTGCTCGCTTTGCACCACGTGACCTTGTCACAGCTTGTCTGCGAGAAGTCCAGGTTTCGATCACCTGCCGCTCCATTTTGTTCACATTTTTTAATCTGGCGGAACGTGTGACCGACAATGGAAATGTATGGGAGGGTCAAATGGGTTTGTTGGTGGGGGGGGTGCGGACCTTCGAGAGTTTCGGAGGCAGGCACCGTGGGGATGGAGGTGTGCTGCTGGTGAACACTGGGAACACTGTTGTTGAGCAGATGAGGACGTCAATCTCTTAGCGCTGCTACGAGTATGCTCCGCGGATCAACCATAGCGTCAGACAGTGATGGAGGCAAAACTATGACTCGTAAATAATTGACTGACTCGTATTGTTTTAGTTGGCTAACTTGTTGGCAATATTTCTTGTTCTTGAGTATTCTGGTAGCGGAAACAATTGTAATCTTTCGGTACACGTGATCTGTCATCGATTGTGCCAATCGGGAGATTTTCCTGTGGCGCTAAAAAAGTCCCAAGGGAGATACTCCCGATAGATACGCGGGTTGCCCATAACTTTTTTGCAGAGATACGCCTCACAACCATCACCACCTTCTTCTTCAACACCGCGACTCTCTCTCTCCCTCAACCCTTCAAGCCGTTATACTTTCTTTCTAATTGCGGCATATCACGGATTCCTACACCTTCTCATAATATCGCCCTCCTGCAAGATGTTCAACGCCTGCAGAAGAGGCACCGCCTCGCTGTGCAGAGTCGCTCGCGTCTCCAGCACCACTGGCCTCGTCTCCCGTTCCTCCATCTTCTCCGCCAACTCCATCACTGCCTCTAAGACCGCTATTCCAGCAAGATTCCTCCACATTACTCCAACCGTCCTCGGATCAGGATACTTCCGCAATGGCCCAAAGATTGAGATTGAGGAGCAGGATATCATTATCGCCAGAGAGAACGATGTTCAGGTCATTACCAAGTTCCAGGAGCTTGCCGAGCATGGACATGTTCACCATCATGTTATCACTGAGATTACCAGGGGAATGGGACACACTACTATGACTGAGGTCCAGCAGCAGACTATCCACGAGACCTTGAAGGGTACTGATATGTAAGTCTTACACATGGTCAAATTCACGACTGAGCAGTAGCTAACAGGTTTACAGCATTGCACAAGCAAGAACTGGTACTGGAAAGACCCTTGGTTTCCTTATTCCAGTTGTCCAGAACATCCTCAAGGACGCTCCAGAGCTCGCCGAGGCTCCAAGGAGATACGAGCGCGCCCAGGCATCCGACATCCGCTCAATCATCATCTCTCCAACCCGTGAGTTGGCTGAGCAGACTGCCGTTGAGGCTAAGAAGGTCACCCGCGGAACTTCCATCAAGGTTCAAGTCGCCGTTGGTGGAAGCAACAAGAGACAGATGCTACAGCAGATGCAGCGCGAGGGTTGCCACTTGCTCGTCGCCACTCCAGGCCGTCTTAACGATCTCCTTACCGACCCATACTCCAAGGTCTCCGCACCACGCCTGAAGTCGATCGTCCTCGATGAGGCCGATCGTCTTTTGGACCAGGGTTTCTCCCAGGATATCGAGGATATCATCAAGGTACTCCCAGACAGAAACGAGGTTGACCGCCAGACTCTTCTTTTCTCCGCCACTGTTCCACGCGAGGTCATGCGCTTGGTCAGATCTACTCTCAAGCCAGGTTTCCAGTTTGTCCAGACTGTCAACCCAGATGAGGCCCCAACACACGAGAAGATCCCACAGTGGGTTGTTCCATGTAACAACTTCGAGAACCTTGCACCAGCCCTTGTCGAGCTTTGCAACAAGGAGCTCAAGAAGGCCGAGGAGGAACCAGAGGCCAAGCCATTCAAGGCTATCGTCTATCTCTCCTCGACTGCCAACGTCCACCTTTACGCCAGAATCCTCGAGAACCTCCGCCCACAGGGCGAGACCACTGGGCTCGGCGCCAAGCACCCACTCTACCCAGCTGAGATTCTCGAGATGCACGGCAAGCTTACCCAGCAGCAGCGTACTCGCATCTCTGAGCGCTTCCGCAGACTTCCTTCCGCTATCCTTGTCTCCTCTGATGTGACTGCCCGTGGAATGGATTTCCCAGGTGTCACCCACGTTATCCAGATGGGTCTCCCACCAAACCGTGACCAGTACATCCACAGAGTTGGACGTACCGGCCGTGGTAGCAACACTGGCGAAGGATACATCATGATCACCGAGCTCGAGATGCAGGAGGGTCGCCAGATGCTCCGTGGCCTCCCAATCAAGCCAGACACCGAGCTCCAGACAGCCAAGGTCGACATGACCAAGGATGCCCAGCTCCCAGCTGATGTTGCTGCTATCTTGGTTCAGACCGGTGAGGCTACCAAGAAGGTCAGCCGCTACGATAAATTGACTGCCTTCATGGCAAACATCGGCACTCTCCAGCCAATCGGTCGCAAGCAGGATATCATCGACTCCCTTTACCAGTGGTCCAGATACGGATGGGGATTCGACTCTCCACCAGCCATCTCCCCAGGATTGGCTGCCAAGATGGGCTTCTCCCGCGTCCGTGGTCTTGTCACTGGACACGAGTCTGCTCTCGATGATGCACCACGCGACGAGGGCCGTGGCGGCTTCGGCGGCCGTGGCCGTGGCGGAGACCGTGGCGTTGGTGGCCGTGGAGGCTTCGGTGGTCGTGGAGGCTTCGGTGGTGACCGTGGCGGACGCAGTTTCGGTGGTGACCGCGGGTTTGGCGGACGTAGCGGTGACCGTGGAGGGGATCGTGGAGGAGACCGTGGCTTCGGTGGCCGCGGCGGCGACCGCGGTTTCGGCGGACGTGGTGGCGGACGTAGCTTCGGCGGTGACCGTGGTGATCGCGCTCCACGCCAGGAGGCTTCGTTCTAAGCGAATCGTGTGCGGTTCGCCCGATGTTTCGGGTTCCTGATATCCACGACTTTCTGACGACTAAAGACGGTTATATTCTTGCCATGTATTAAGATATAGACGGATCTTGGGTCGGTCAGATGCATTGTTATACCGCTGTATTGAACGGCGAGAGAGGTTGGAGATAGGGATATCTCGATGTACGATTGGGATAAATACCACAACAGCAATTAGGGATGCATGATTACTACGAGGGAAGGTGTACGATATAAAGGGGTCATTTTACTGGGAGGGCGGGCGATTGGCGTTTCTGTGATCGTGCTGTCTTGCTTTGAGATGGCGCTGGGAGATCGCCAATACCCTTTTCCCGGTTTATTAGCGATGGTTGAGATGGCGTAAAGCCCAGGTGTATATAGTCTAATTGAGCGAAAACTCTACTTTATACTTTCCTCCTTCACTCATTGCCAATGATATAATACGCATGTTTGAGTTTGACTTCTCTTCGTCTTATCCGCCAGCCAAATCTAAGACCGATTCAGCGTGCGGCGCATCAACCCGCCAATTCCAACAATTGTTGCCAACTCTAGCTTTTGAAGGATTCGCAGATCGGCCCACCACCATTTGTTAAATGGACAAAAGGACGATATACCTGGTTACAAGTTTTAAAGAACCATCTACCCGGCTGCATCAAATCCAACTGACACCACCCACCGACAATTCCACGCGCCGAAGGTGCAAAATACCTCGTCTTGAGCTCCAGCTACAGCAAGAGTCTCTTAAAAATTGTCCTTTGCAGCCGTATAATTCGCCATAGCATGCCAGAGAGGTAGATAGCACCTAGGAGGACGCATTTGCAAAAAATAAAGCATTTTGAAACCCCAAACTTCCCACCAGAAGCCCTCGCATCAACTGGAAATCGTCACAAAATGAGGCCAGAGGTCATCTGCATTTGGCCAGCACTTGCACATGTTTTCGCAAAGACTTGTGTCTGCCGTCCAGCAATGACATCGAGTGCGAGAAGTAGATCTGGGGCATCAACTCACTTTTTCGAAATTGAACAAGCTGCTGGATATTTCGTTCTTTAAAAGTTATATTCAGGGAGATCGGTCGTTTGCTTTTGTTTATTACTTATACACAGCCAGCTCAGGCATTTGAATTTTGTATACAAAACTGGTTGGTCACTCGAATACCCATCTCGCTAACTAGCACCAAGATCATGACAAGATGTGGATGTTTGAAGTTCACTTGTGGTAGAGGGTGATTTGGGCAAATTTTCTGACGGCTGTGTTAAAGATCGTTTTGGCGGGGTGGCAGCTTAGAATTGAGACAGGGTTTGGTCGGGCCCCATTCGCGCTTAGGACCGCGTCGCGGCTCCTCACATCCACTCCAGCAACCTTCGAAGTTCCCAATTTGGACGTTGGCGACCACCTACATAGAACGCCAACATACGCATACCGAATATGGCTCTAAGAGGGTCAATCTCCCAGCAGAGGAACCTAACTCTTACTGAGGAATTGGAGAAGCTCGAGCAGACAATTACTCTGACACTCCAAGGTTTGTTTACTTTCGCGGTTGCTATCCAGCAGAGGCCTAACAACATGCAGAAATCGACCACAATTTCAGCCGCGCCCATCGCATTGTAACCACAAGCATCCTGCCTATTGTTGAACAATACGCGAAACACTCCGACGTAGTCTGGGAGGGTTCAAAATTCTGGAAGCAGTTCTTCGAGGCCAGCGCCAATGTCTCTCTCTCAGGATACGAGGAGTTAGCACAGCAAGATGAGCAGGAGGGAGAAACGACGGTGACGCAGGGCCATGACGAGACGTATGCCACTACACAGCATGCGGATGAGACGGTCAGGACAGATGCTTCGCATCACAATACTTACGATCATGACGATTCGCTCATGGATAGCAATGATATCAGTGGTAGCACACCAAGAAGGCCACAGTCGAACGCCAAGCCCGAGTTCCAGCATTACGATTCTCCATACGAAGCGCTTAAGCGAGAACTGAAGCCACAGTCGAAGTACCATTCTGATGAGGAAGAGGAAGAGGAAACTACCCAACCGCCGCCTGCAACTCCAGGAACCGAGCAAAGGCTGCCGCGCATGTCGATGGCGCCGGAGTCTTCGCCATTTGGACAGACATCATATCTGCCATCAGACAAGCGCCATGATCCACTTCTCCACAGAGTTATGGATAGGAACTATCGTCTTCAAGCCACGCCACATACAGCACAAAAAGAGAAAGCAAAAACACCACTACAAAAGCCATCATGGGGTGATATGGGCTCACCTGGCTCGTCATCGCCGTTGCAAGCTCCAACCCTTCACCACGAAGTCTTCTCATCGCCTGTTAGACAACCTGCACTCACTCCTCGCTCTCCATCAGCAAAAAAGCAAGCACTCTACTCCCAAATCAACGCACCCCGCACACCCGGCATCTCTGTCCAAACACCCGCAGCGCGACACACCACCACGAAGCACGAAGGATTCGCAGACATCGACACCGGCACCAACACCACATCTCGAGTCAGGGATGAGATTACTTGGGACAGCGACAGCGATGATGATGAGGATATCTACAAGACATTGGGAATGAGTCCGCCGAAAACGATACAGTTTGCGCTGCCACCGAGTAGGCTAGTGCAAACGCCGGCTAGAGATGCGAGTCGGAGGATTGTGGAGGATTTGTATGGTGCTGCGGGAGGCAGGTATGTGGAGATGGATGAGGATAGTCCGAGTATGGTGAGGCCGACGGCTGATAGGGGGGCTTTTGATGATACCACGGAGACTTTTTAGAGGAGTGATGCACAGGTAGGTTGGCTGGGAAATTGAGATGTGAGCCATGAGATCAGAAGCCGCAAGGCGGCAGCTGTCACGATGAAAGACAGGCGCAATGACCGTATTCAGGGTCACGATGGCACGATATACGATGACTTGATTATGTGATCAAGCTTGAAATTAATGGAATCATTGTACCTTCCACTCTTCCTTCTCATGCTAACCCTGTTGTATCGAAGTTTCCACGCTGATTGTACGCACATCGTGCTATAATTAAACAATTCACGATGCGGTTGACCATCTTGCGGCAGTCCTCGGGCCTGCCTCTGGAAGTGCGCCTTCCTATGGTGGAGGTCGCGCGCGTACGGTAATCGGTTGGTAGTTTGAGGACTGAAGACAGGATCTTTCGAGACATCCCAGTAGAGCCGTCCCATCATCTTCGTATCCGACCTTGGTTCATAGGAGTGGGTATTGGAAAGCATATAAGCGACTTATTTCCTGATCAGGCAACAAACTGTTTATTCATGGATATCATAACGCGAGCAAGCAAACCAAATAACGCCTCCCTAACACACACCATTCAGTTGCTTCCGACCATCCTCTTAACCTTCTCCAACAACACATTACTCTCCCTTCCCAGCTTCCTCTGCCCATTCTTTCCCCCCGTCCTCGCCTTAGCCATCGCCCGTCTAAACCTCTCCCTCTCCTCCAACTTGAGTTTCTTCTCCTTTTCCCTCCTCTCAAACTCCGCCCTCCTCTCCTCAGCCGCCTTCTTTTTCGCATCCGCAATCGCCTGCTCTTTCTCAAAATACCCCGGCTTCTTCGCTCTCGGTTTCCTCTCGCTCCTCGGCAGCTTTGGACCAGTGTTGCGCGGCGGTAATGGTTTATCCTCCTCTACGGGTGCGTCGAGCATAGCCTGGCGCTCTGGGTGGAGTTCGACTGCTGGTTCGACCTCAGCGGCCTCGGCGGCTGGTGGCGTGGGTGCGCGTCGTTCTTCTGGGGCCTGGATAACGATTGTGGATGTTGAATCTTGGAGGGCGACTTGGGGTTTGGAGAGGGTTGGGTCGGACGTGGATTTTACTTTGGCGTAGGATTTTTTGACTTTGGCTTTGTGGATGAGGTCCTTTTTGATTTTTATGACTGCGAGATGTTAATCCATATATTCCTTTAAATGAAAGCAATTCAAACAGGAAATAGAAGAAGCTTCATCGCCGCATGAAGCTTAGGAGGTGCATCGTACCTTTGCGGCGCCATGTTCCGTCTGGAAGGTTGTCTGGGCCGACTTTGAAGCCGCCCTTGACTCTCTTGACTTTAGGCTCCTGAACATCATGCTCTCTGTCTCTCTTTGGCGCCATGATGGATGATGTATGGTGTTGTGTTGTTTGGAGCTGAACTTTCCTATGAAGGTCCTTATCGGGGCACTGATTGGGAAAATTGATGGTCTGGATAGTGCAAACCGAGCAAACTGTCATGTGCGGTAGACGTTAACAACCAGTGACGCATAGTAGCCAGTAAGGTTACAGGCGGGGCATGGCTCATCACTAAAACACCCACTGCTCCGAGCCGCTGTTGTCGATGTCATCAGCCCATCGCCATCACCACTCTAAGAAACAGCACGGTCCAAGTACACTTTCCCTTTGTCATCCCTCCTCGTCTTCTTACGACCCTGTACGTAACCGTTTCTGAGGATATAACCCTTCTTCGTAGTCCTTATGGATCCCCTTGGACAAACATACACAACTGAACCTATTCCGACCTCTCACATCCTCCTCGGTTCCACGACAAGCTTCCGCCAACGAGATCCGCAGCTTCAAACGTTCAGGTCCTTCCATTATTGCCCGAGACAACGCACGAAAGCGAGCAAACGACGACCACTTCATAAACCTGTCTGAAACTCGAAGACTGTGGGATCGGGAGTACAAATGATCACGAAATGCCGTTCTGCCAGGACGATGATAGCCATATCTGGCCCTCGCCCTTCGAGAAATCGAGTCTCAAGCACAAATATATCACACCAAATTTGACCACGAGACCAAGCTCAGAAAGCTTGCAAACCGAGTTATGTGACGGACCTTTATATGATGTCCCAGTTAAGCCAGATGCTGGTCCTGACGACGCAGCAACACAAACAAACTCACACGACGCACCAGAGCAAGTTACTGACCGACAAGAGCTCATAGAAAGGATAAAGCGAGGAGAAAGTCCAACATGGCGTCCGAAACACTATACAGAGGACTCATTGTATGCATCTCAAAGCAAGCGGATTTCACGAGAGTCAAGTCCTGCGTCAAGACGAAACTCGCTTTTTCTGCAACTGCCAGCGACGGATGAATATTCAGGACAGGCAGATATAAGCAGCGAACAGCAACTGAAAGATGGCTTGGCTATTGAACGACCACGGTCTGCGTTGCACTCTGGCAACTTTGCGGAGGATATTAAGGACGAGACGAAGGCGGAGAATACAGACTCGCCAGACAGCACTTTACGTACGAATTACGATATGCCATCCCCATGGCTAAGCACTACGCCACCGAGAGGATATACACAATTTCGGTACGACCAGAGTGTAACGGCTCCTGTGCCCATACATAGCGGATCTAGGCCAGCCACTACAGCACCTTCTGTCTCAGCATCTATTTCCTCGAGCTTCGTCTTCATGCCACCCACAAGTCCTCTTGTACAGTCGGAAACACAAGATGACGTTTCCGACGACGAGGGCGCTTTAAGCAGGAACCCGCGCCGCAACTCACATCAACCGATTAGCCCCAGCCCATCAACGCCCCTCGGTGCCTACTCAGGATACCAAACCCCAGCATCCCTCCGAACCTCCCACCCCTACCAAGCCCACCAGCCGCGGCGCTCTAACGGCTCCCTGGGCAGAAGCGTATCAGGTCCGGACATTTTCGCCAACATTCCACCTTTTCTCCGCACTCGCCGCCCATCAGTCTCCGACGGACCACTTCACGCCTCCATGGTCGGCTCATATGAAGAGTCTATTCTCCGCGGCCGCATGTCAACTACTCCCTCCAAACCTCTTGAGTTCGTAGCTCAGATAGGTGTCCTTGGGCTTGGAAAGTGTAAACCGAATTTGAAATGCCCGCCGCATGTTACGTTGAGCTTTCCGGCGGTTTTTTATAGCTATGCTACTACCAGTCACGGGCGGTCACTGAAGGAGGACGGACCGAGTCCTTATGTTGGCAGCATCGATTTGGAGAATGGGGTGCCGCATGTCAAACCATCAGAGAAGGAGCGGGAAAGAGGCGAGGCAAGGAAACGCCGTGAGAGGTCAAGGACGCAGGCTTTGGAGGAAGAGATGGTGGACGGCCATGAGTTTGCGAATGCTGAGAAACTGGTTGAGCATAGGAAGCGAAGGAGGTCGAAATCACCTAGGAGTCCAATGGGAGGCAGTTATCGGATACCGCCGAAGGGCCAGCTGCAAATTATTATCAAGAATCCGAATAAGACGGCTGTTAAGCTGTTTTTGGTGCCGTATGATCTGGCGGGAATGGAGGCGGGGATGAAGACGTTTATTAGGCAGAGGATATTCTCTACGGGACCTGTCACTGAGTCTCCCCAAAGCAGCGACAAGGCTCCTAATATGTTGAGGTACCTCATCCATTTACATATCTGTTGTCCGTCGAAAGGACGGTTTTATCTGCATAAGAGTATCAGAGTCGTCTTTGCGAATAGAGTCCCGGATGCGAAGGAGAAATTGCAGACGGAGATTCAGTATGCGGAGCCGAGATATACGCCGTATAAGCCAGAAAGGCAGACGAGTCTTACGGGCACGACGGGCTGGTTGAAGAGGAGGAGTGCGACGTTTGGGAGTGTGGATGAGGGGGATATGATGGACGGGGTCTTGCTCACACACTCCTCTGCCCAATTTAAGGCCACTCCGTATTCAGCGGGTTCGTTCAACAATGGATTTGAGAAACCGGTTGAGCCTATAGCGTTCTCGTTCTACAGAGGAGAACCTACAACGGCATCGTCGGATGTTTCGGTAATGGGTAGCACTTCGCGACCTGTGACGGCTGCGGCTAGTAGCTCGAGTGGTGAGAGTGGGAGTTACGGGAAGTTGGCGAAGGGCGAGAATGGTTATGGTGCGTTGGCGTTTGGGAGTGGGAAGGAGATTACGGAGGGACTATTGGCGAAAAAGTTGAAGGGGTTGAGCTGGGACGAAATAAATGATAATGGCGCCAAGGAAGGAGGCAACGATCAAGATTTTTCGGCTTGAGCAGCAACTGGTTTGCTTTTGTTCGGCTGGTGTCCAAGGACTCAAGTGCGTGCCGGCTGGGCTGACTCTGCAAACATTGCGGCGCGCTCAAGGCGTTCATTCAGGAGCTCGATGCCAGAGGGGAACTTCATGGCTGGGCCCTGGCGTATGATAAGAAAGGAGGACGAGCAAGATCTCGCTTCTGCATCCAAGTGTGCAACCAGGATGTCTGAGCCGCGCCCGACGCTTCAGTCACAGGTGTAGACATCTACTGTAATACTGTAAATCAAAGCCACGTAAGAACCAATACCTACATTGCCTTTATTGCATCGAGGCAATGGTTAATCTGCTCTCTATGCCTCTCACATTACTTGTTCGTCTTTCGCTCCCTAAGCATCCTATGTCCCACCCGTCTCCTCCGTCCTAATAGCCCGCAACGCCCTCTCCAACTCCCCCATCTTCTGTCTAAACATCTCCGCCTCCTCTTCCATCTCCTCCTTACTCCTCGGCATCCTCTTCTCATCCTCAATCTTCGGAAACCTTCCCCACGGCACCGACCTTTCACCCAGCTTTTTATCCACCTCTCTAGTGCTCATATCTCGGTCCCACAACTTCCCTCCCACATTTCCCTCCTCCCCCGCCAGCTCATCATAAATCCCATCCCCCTTGCCATCTCCCTTCGTCCTAGGGATGATGTGCACATGCACATGCTCCACTGACTGTCCGGCCTCGATACCATCCTGGATTGCTATATTAAAACTGCCATCCTCTGGGACGGCGGGCAGCAACTCCTTCCCCCTCCCATCTAACCCCTTCCTGTCCAGCCCTTTGTCGCTGGGTTCCGTGGAAGGGGTGAAATAGGTAGCAGCCAGCATATTCTGCACCTTCTGCACCACAAGAAATAGGTCCGTTATCTCCGTTTGGCTCAACGAGGTTAGGCGGGCGACGCGGCGGTGGGGGGAGACGAGGACGTGGCCGGGAAGGAGGGGCTTGAGGTTTACGAGGGCGAAGTTGTGAGGGGTTGTGTAGAAGACCTGGTGAGCTTTAGCACAAAAACTTTCCAGGATGATGAGCGGATTGGGAGGGAGTGGGAAGGACCGTATGAGGTGGACACGTGATGATTGATCGAGGGAAGGACGGACCTGTGACGTAACTTCGAAGGGGCCGAAGTATACTGGGTGCGGGGTGACGGCGGAGGAAGCAGACATCGCGAATGTCCGCTTTTGAGCTAGACTGAGGAGTGTTCGTAGGTTCATCAATGGCTATTTAGATGGATGAGGAGTGGTCATGTGGGTATGGGGTACTATAGCTACCCACCGAAGTGACAGCTCGCCAAACCGCTTGCTCAGCAAGCTTGAATCTGGAAATTTAGGTAGCTGGAAGTAGCTGATACAGACACACTTAAGAGGAATGTGCTTGAATGAAGTGTTCTGGATCGGTACTGCGAGTATGAAGCTTTGCTTGGCTTGGTTGCCACTGCCACCCTAGATACTTGCATAAGCCTTGACCAAGAGAATCGCACCAATGTCAAGGATGACTTAGTTGGTCGGACTTGGAGATGAACACAACTCCGTAAGCAGTTTTCAAGATTGCAATTATTTGAATACCTCATCTTTTTTGGGTGGCACTTAAACTATAGTACTTCATGTGTTCCAAATCTCCTGGTGCCAAAGTGCTAAATGAACTGCCCAGGACACAAAAACCACTTCAAGACTTCATCACCGTCACACTTGGAATCGTTAAACAGGAAGATGTTGTTTGAGCGTTTCATTAGCTCATAGCTCGATGGCCTTACTAGCCATTCTTATAGTCAATTCACACCGCTCTATCTGCTCTTCACATGCTTGCTTTGCATGGAAGTAATATCTCGCAAACAGAAAACGCCACGCCCAAGTTACCTTCCAGGATACTCCGTCGCCAAATGCCAATCAGTAAGTCCGAACTACACAAGTCTACTCCCCGTCTCCACCGTTAGACTTGCGCTTCTTCTTCTTCTCCTTCGGCTTCTCAGCGTCGTCGCCATCTTCCGGCTTCGAGCGCTTCCTCTTCTTCTCCTTGGCCGTATCGGCCTCCTCATCTGGAGCCTCGAATGCCTTTGCTCTCTCCTTCAGCTTCTCAACCTTCTTCTCCTTCTGCTTCTCCTCGCGCTCCTCCTTGACGGCTCTATCCTTTGCCGACTTGTTCAAGAAGTACTCTCCGCTCTCGATCTGGAGGTCGACCTTGCTCTTCTCCTGTAGTGGGGGGAATGGTGTGTAAACCTTCTTGCTCTTGTCGGTAACCTTGAGTGGCACACGACGCTTGCTCAAGTTGCGTTTCTTGAAGTGTGGCAAGAAACGGTCCCAACTCTCGTTCTTCAATGATGGGTCCTTGGCGAGCTCGCGCTTGATCATAAGCTCCTTGATGTAGTAAATTGGGTGGATGTTAGCCATGCAGTCCTCGATAACGCGACGCAGCTCCTTCAATCCCTTGTATGGTCCCATAGCCGACACAGTGTTTCCCTGAACGAGGATGTAGCACTCGGTGAGCAACTCCAACGCCTTCAGTGTCGATCCATTTGGTCCCAGAATACGTTGACGACGCTTGACGAAGCGCTCTTTGTTGCGAACGAGGTTGCGGATCTTGATGATATCGGCGGCGACGCCATCTTCCAGGATCTTGACGGCTTGTGGTGCTGGCACAGAACGGGCAAGAAGCTTAATCAGATCGCGCGCGTTAAGGATGGCGGCTGGATCGTATGTCTTTCTTGTAGTCTTCACGGTCATGGAACCTTCAACGAGATCCAGCGTGCAGGCGATACCGAACTTCTCCAAGCTCTTGGTGACAAGTGGCCATGCTTCGCGCAAGTAGACTTCGCGATATTTTGGGAATAGAGTGGCGAAGGTCGACTCCTCTGTGAATGTTCCTCCCTTGTTGTCCTCTGGCTTGAATGGTTCAACCTGTTAAAGTCAGCACGAGGCTCGGGCAATATACAAGAGCTGAGGGGTTTCCTCCTGGACGCAGAGCTGCAAAGGCAGCGATCTTGCTATTTGAGACATACCTTCCACTTGTCGATATCCTCAGTATCCCAGGGTTTGTCGTGGTTATGTGTGGACGGCATTATGAGAGCTGTTGTTTATGTCGACGGCGTGGATTGACAAGGCTGGCAAAGAAACTTTGAGGCAGAAGAATTTGGAGGTGCGCAATTATGGTCGGGCCGCCGTAGTTGTCAGCCACACCCACTGTACGGTAAGCGAGAACAACCTTATTTGCTCGACATCCACGCGCCACAACCAACTCCCATCATCCTGAAGCACAGGGGACAACGCCATGATATGGGTTTAATGTGATTCTCATATGCCGTGATGGAAGTTATCATATTGTTCTTATCCTGCAGTGACGTGTTGGCCACTTTCTACTCGCTCACGACCCGCATGTCCTTCGTAGCACACCGAGTTATGGACCGGAAGCTGAAATGTCTTAGATAAAAGCCACCGAGTTAACAGCTATACTGGTCTCAGGACTAAGCCTTGTATCAAAGTGTTGAGAATCAATAGTCGAGTGACAGTGGCACGACTTCGCAATTTCAAAGAATCTCTCACTCGCATTGCCTCGGGATAGTCTGCTCTCATTGTACGAGCCATTCTGCAGTGTGATACCGACAGCCATCCGCGGGGTGGTCGCGGTGCTGAGTGACTGCTTGCCTTCGCGGCGCTCACGAAACCGACATCCAACATATCTCCGCAAGCAAGTGTTGGCTTACTGTATATCCATGCACGAGGCTTATTAAAGTGGCAGCAACCATAGTTTTGATGGCTTCAGCAAATCACAGCACGACACCCCAGAGGCTACTGCAAAGCAAATTGACGCGGGGACGTTACGAGTATGCTGCAGAAGCTACCCATGGCATTGACCCCGACCATGGCTGTGGGAGGGGCACCCGCATGAGAGCCAAACCACGTGAGCTTGTTGGTGCAGTGAGAGAGAGGGCATGAAAGGTGACCAGTGTTTCGACATGCACGACGTAGTTCTTTGCATACCTTGATATATCAGGAGAGTGCTGCCATCCGATCTCCGAAGATGGAGGGGGCATATCTCAGCCAAGTGGAAAACAGGAGGAGCGCCCAGTGAAACATTTACGCCAGCACATTTGATTCCATTTCCAGTGCAACTACGTCGCACTATATCATGAGTTTGCTGACTATAATGGTGGATTGCAGATTAAGAGAGATACAGGGTGGGCATGTGCTCGCCAGCTTATCGCATCAACGAGACATGCGTGCTTTTTATGTACTCGTGCTTACTCCACGATGGGCAACAAGCTTCGTTGCATAGCTCTGCATGAATATAGGGAACCTATTGGAGAGCAACTACTTTCTGCGGGCTAGTCAGAAAACATTCTTCGGGTCGGTAGGGTATCGAGCTTCAATCCCCAACACACAAGTGACGCAACTTACGACGGGAGAGGCTTTCGTCCAATGCAAACATAACTATGGCGGGTAAGCGTTTATTTGAAAGGCCTCATGACAAGCTGCTTACAGAGGGAAGTATGCCTGCAAATTAAATGTTAACTAAACCTTTCTCGATACGTTCCGAGCATGCACTAACCTTAAAAGCAGGACTATCTGCTTCAGCACGAGCTTGAGCAACCAAGAGCTGGACGTCATTGATGGCCATACCGAGTCGTTCAGCTTCTCAAGTCAGCCAAGTCAAAATACGATTCACGAAAACAACTCACTGAATGGGTAAATAGCGAGGGAAGACAGGAAGCTTTGAACGTTGTCTCTGTTTGCCGCCCCTATTTTGTTGTCGCGCTCATCTGTTCATCCTTGTGTTAATCTCACGCTGAAGCCCGGGTTCAGGATCACAAACCTCCGGCCCATGCACATGTTGGCATTGGTATCATCCTCCTGAAAATATTCGTCAGTTCGCCAAACTCTTCCGGCCTGCACATTTGCGGTTGCCATGCCAGGCTCCGTTCGCTGAGCATGAGACACCATCCACAACCGCCGTCGTACCGGATGCTTCAAGAGCAACCAAGTCTCGTGCTGAAAGAGAAGAGCTTACTGGTCGACATCCACGAATCCATGTTCTCTCATATCGTTCGCCAGGTGCAATGGTCTGCGCAGGTCCTTGAGGCCTTGCATACTTTCCACCAATCGCGAGCTCCATTGGCGGATCGCATGTGCTACGAGGACAGTTAGCACTCTGGCTCATTCTCATGCGTTTTGGGATGCACCACACACCATCAGTCAAAGATCCATTGTAGGACTGCACCTGGTAGTACATCTCGACGACCTGGCACCAACCACCTAAGCAGCAGAGTTAGCAACTCTCAAAACGAGAGGAGCTTGAAATTCCGAACCTGGCCGAGTAACACGGTACATGTCGCGCATATAAGTCGGCCATCTGTCCGCATCTATCCCCCCTGTATGATATGTAAGCCTTCAATTCGTTCTCGACGGCTATGTCGTTTCGTGCAATAAGACGCGGCACAGGGCTTCTGTTTACCTGCAACCAGTTGGGAGTGGACGAGATCGAAGGAGTTCCGAGCGAAAGCGAATCTATCAATTGTCAGCTTATATTCTCTTCGCCATGTTTATGTGTCGCACCTTCTGTTCAAGTCATCTATCTACACCATTGCTGTCGTCAGCAGGAGTTCTTGTAAATCGAACACACAGCAAAACTGCCACAGAGATAAAACTCGAACTGCAGCTGGCTGAGGTTAAGCACATCTGGCAGGTCTCAACCCGAGTTGCTACGAGCTGAAACAGCATGCATCCAACGGATTCGAAGCCTTGTGCACTCTTCGGTGGTGGCAGATCGCCGAGACGACAAGAAGATCCCCACATACCTGTAGGTGAAGGTTAAGAGGAAGCTCCTCTGGCTGCATTTGACTGCTGATGTCGACGCCATAAACCTATGTCTCGCGATTAGCGGGGCCATATCCAGCATCCTTATCGCAAGCGAATGGTATTCCGAATCAGGGGCAAGTTGAAGTGAATAAGCGCGAGTAGGGTATTTACTAACTTGGCAATTCGGAAATTGTTCAGCGACTTCAACTGCCCATGTACCGGCGCCATGGCCGCACTCGAGAATCCTTCTTGGGTTGTTCAGTGGCGGAAAAACGAGTCGTTCGTCAAAGATGTAAGAAAGTATCTGGTGCTGTAGCACCAACCGATCTGTCTCGTCCTGCGACCGTCAACGACCAAAGCTCTACACGTTGATCTCTAGCTGAGTAAGGGGACCGCCTACCTCATCAACGGGTGCGAAGTATATCTTATTGTCCAAGGCGAGACGCTGAAAGTCTCTGTTGTGGACCCTCACTACAGCCAAGTGGCGGGGATCGATTGGTACAAGACCTTCCTCGGGGTCACGAAAGCTTTTACGACGACCGATATTTAGCCATATGTCTTTTGCAAAGTGTAATGCGTGGCTGCTTACCTTGCCATGGTGACGATACTCGTCTTCGTCAACCTTACCAGAAGAGATGGTTAAGTGGACTGTGTCACGTCGAGCGTTGCCGACTTCTGTGGCATATTTGACGACGGAGTCGATTGACCTTCTCAGCGCTCATCAACAGGACCGCACTGGGCCACCAGTTTTATCGCCACTAGACGATATACAGTGTGTGCACATATCATTGGTCTTGGAGCGGAAAAGCTTACTCGGTTGTGTGGCCAGTCATCAAAGGTCTCCAAAAGAGGTACCCATACACAGATTTGACTTAATTAATCGATGTTTCGATTTTAATCAACAATTTCTTCCCAATGCGGCGACTAGTCATCTCACAGGCCTACTGGTAATTCCAACTTGCAATTATCCGACAGCATACTTTTGGAGAAATCCACAGGAACCCTTAGCCGCATACACTTTGCGCTCTACCCGACAGTTACCTGGTGTCACGGCGACTCACCTACAAAGAGAAGTTGAAATGCCTCTGATTTTGAGGCAAAGATATCAAACCTGGGATCTGGCTCATGCCTCCCCTCGGAATAGGGCGACTCCCGCATCTTCAAGGGCACTCATAAATAAACGCAACGCCAGCTGTCGTTCTATCGAGGGGTAGAGGTCCCACACGACCTCTTCCTCCGGGGCTCCATGATTACACAATCAGTAAACGATTGCACCATTGATCGGGGAGCGCCCATGTCATTGTGCATGCAAAGACGGGGCATGCTTGACTGCGCCCAGGCCAGATGGGCCTCTTCTCTATACAGAGGTTGAAGGCACGAAGATACACCACTTCTCGTTTGAAGTCTCCCAGCCACAACTGGCGTACAGGTCTCGTCTAGCAGCAGTGAGAGAACGTGCGTATATGGGAATGTAACGACTCGGCTCACCGTTCCAAATACCGCGTGGCAGGCCATGTGCTGTGCCGGCCCAGTGATGGGTCCGAGCCGACACTGAGCTAAAAAAAAAAAGCGCTTGAAATGTCCCGAGTACCAGATTCCGAAACGAATCATCCCGTTACTAAAGTTTTAGCAGCGGGGTGATTCGGCACAGACTCCTTCCAAATTTCCTGGAGCACCGTCGCCGCCTGGCGTGCGAATAGCAAGCCATGGTAGTCTCCGGCCTCCGCATATGAAAAGGGTCCAGGACATCCGTGGCGTCAAGATCAAGATCAAAATACATTGAATGTTTCAGACATCTCCGCAAGTGTTACCAACAGTTCAGCAGATCGGTAGCAGCATTTTACCGAGTTCAGAACGAACTGCTTGACGTTGAGTGAACAAAGCATTGTTCTTTGGAAGTGGAGCTGGCGATGAAGCCGGATCTACCCATCGTCATCCGATAAGATAACGCGACGATCTCCCAAAAAGTAGCCCTCCGGTCAACACCATAACCAAAACTCAATTGAAATCATACCACCAATTCACTCAGCTTCCGTAGTAAATTATAGCAATATGTTTTCCCGAAGCTTCCTCAGCGCGCGCCAGTGCGCTCGCGCCATGCCCCGCGCCTACACCACTGCCGGCGAGCCAGCTCCACCACCTATGTTGCTTAAGATCCGGTACTTTCACTCGTCACTTACTACCATTCTCACCATAGCTGTTTCTCAGCGCATATATATGACGTCCTTCCTGTAACAACCATGCTAATAAGCTTCCTCCCCCAGCAAGAACCTCAAAGACGCCATGCGCGCAAAAGACACCAACAAGCTCGCCGTCCTGCGCACCCTCCTCGCCCAAACCCTCAACGCCTCAAAAACCAACTCCCCAATCCTCACCGACATGCACATGCTCGCCCTGATCAAAAAGAACCAGGCCGCATCATCCACGGCAGCAGCGGAGTTCCTCGCTGCTGGCCGCCATGACTTGGCAGAGAAGGAGCAGGCGCAGTTGAAGGTGTATGATGAATACAGCAGTGGTGTTGAGCTCATGGCGGAGGAGGATATTAAGAAGGCGGTGCAGGGTGTCGTGGATGAGCTGAAGGCTGCGGGAGGAAAGCTGGCCCAGGGCGAGGTTATGAAGAACGTGTTGAAGGTTGTGGAGGGGAAGAATGTTGATAAGGGACAGGTTGCGAAGATTATTAAGGAGCTCATTACCGGCAGCAAGTAAGATGGGAAGAGCACGGAGTGAGAATGTAAGATATGGCGCGTGCGCCCTGTAATGGCACTGTTCAAGACGCTGAACTTTGGAGGTAGACCGGCCCAATATGATCAAAACTATAGGACTGAGCTCACGAATCCTGTTTCTGGATATGACGGAAAGCCGTTACGGGCACTCATGAGCCTGTGAGGAGGTTGTTGCTCCACACTATACTCTTTGATTTTGATATGCTTTAGACTCAAGTAACTTGGTATCTTATTTCATAACATCAAATGGTTCAGGACTAGGACGGTATTGACGATTTCTGTATCGCCGTGCTCTTATTGTCACAATTTGAACGGCAAAATAATTCAGATTTGATTCAAATCTATAACGCCTTTGCTATGCATGTCTTCGACCTCAGCACTACACCGATCGTCATCAACAGGGCGGCTCCTTGACGCCGTCAACATGAAACATGGATATCGTTCAACCATCTCTCAACACCAGAAACTCCAACATATCAGTACTCGTAACACCAACACCATACATCCACGTCCGCTCAGCACAACTCTTACACGTACCGCAACAGCTTGACCTGACCGTGTTCCGCCACGGCGCCACTGTCCGGCTTCGCCCCCCACTACTTCGCTTTGCGCATCCTCAGTCTACGCACCACCATCCTCATCTGCCTTCAACCCACTGTAAGCAGTCCCCTGATTCGCCGTGCTCAATCTCGCGCAAAGCCCTAACAACACCACCGTTTCCGTCGCCGCATAATGATTCAAGCTATCCAACAAAATCTGCAGATGCTTGCTAAAATTGTGCTCGTACTTCTGCAGCGTCTGATCAATCTTCTCCAACCTCGCCGCACAAGACGCTTTGTCATTCGCTGAGGTCGAGTCCGTGGATCGTGCAGCTCGTTCGTCCATGAATCTCTGCCATTGCTTTTTGGACATGTTGTTTGGCTTTTGGTTGCCTGCGAGGTCGATGTCTGTTTTTTCGAGCTCGCGGGAGAGGTAGGCGGTGTAAGAGGCGAACATGGAGCAGGTGTACATTAGTTTGGAGTGCACCTGTTAATATGTTAGTATGTGCGAGGTCAGATGGTAGAGGGAACTTACTCTAAGAAGCTTGCCGTTCGTTAGCATGCATTCCTTCATACATGTATCCATGAACGAAACATGATCTCTCATCAGGCCGTCCACCGTTCTGCCATTGCCATCCGGTCCATCTATCCCGTCGTCGTTGGACTCCAACCTTGCCATGAATGCCTGCCAATTGGGCTCAATAACCTCGGCGGTACAGAAGTATAACAGTTGCTGAACGAAAACAAGCATACGCGAGCGCAGCGTCCACACTCTGCGCTTCCATTTCTCGACCGCTTTGTCGGAACTCCTGTGCACCCATGATGTGCCACGGTTGTGGATTTGCCAGCTCGAAACTAACTGTGACTCGAGATAGCGCAAGGAGAGCAGGTAACGGAACATGGCTTGATATCTCCATACGGTGTGTCGACTGATGACCAGCGATACTGGGAAAGGCACTGAGCAGTCGAGTTGAAGCGAGGTAAATCCTATCGCTGACTTATCCGCTTCGAGAGTGGTCGATGCTGGCACTATGAGCCCACCCTCTTCGGCACCGGTAATGTTGATGACCTTTTGGAGCTGAGCGGTCAGGCCAGTCTCGTTCATCTCCACTCTGATATCCTCCTTAAACGGATCTTGCGCAGCAATGCTGCCAGGCTGCCGTAAGACAAGGTCGAGCAAAGATTGTAGCTTGGTCGTATTAACGGACCTGACTGGTTTGCGCAGCTCAGATGCACCAAGCTCAAGGAAATAGGAGAAGAAGTCCGACTGATCTAGGAAGAAGTAGTGCTTGAAAGAAGTAAGCCTAGCTGGAAGCTCGTGGGTGGTAACCAGAAGCTTGAGGAGCGACTCGTTGGCATGCGCATATGCGCTATTGATGTTGTCAAGGAACCGGTTGTCGTCAAATGACCTTGGAACGTCCTTGACTGCCTTTGAAACATCCACGCCACCACATTCTCTTACCACGTTCAGGTACTTTCCAGCCTTGAGCACCTTGTCCTTGACAGCTTCCAGTTGTGGCGGCACATCGTTGGGTCTCAATGTGTATCTGTGTCCCCAATACTCGTCGGTAAAATCGTGATCGAGGTGCTCTCGCTTGATGCTCTTCCGCTCATTGACCAGGAACTCTGCATGCGGGTCCTTTATACTTCCATGGTGCAGCCACTCATTCAACATGGTCATATATGGGCGACTTGCATCACGTAAGAGACCCCTTAACAATGCTCTTGCCGCCGGATCGCCCGACATCGCCCCCAATCTCGTCGTTATCAGACCCAATATACTGCCCCCTTTCCATATCTTCTTTCCGGGTACAGCGCCCGCACCAAAGGACCCTCCGTCCTTCAAGCTCTCCAGGATGTTGTTTATGTTATCGTAGTCCTCGTCCGAGTCCTCCGTATCATCGTCGTCGAGTAGCGAATTCTTCTTGAGCACCTCCTTAGCAAGCGCATACACTTGGAACATCATATGGCTTGTTGGTAGCGTCCTTAAGTTCAAGACATGCAGCGTGAAGGTGGGATTTGTAAGGAACTGTGTTTCGAGTTGTGCAATCAGGATCAGGTAATCTTGCAACAACCTCCGTATTGCAGCACACAGAGCATGGCTCACAGCGCCAAACTCCTCCCTGCTCTGTACCTCCACAAAGGCCTCTATAGCTCCGTAGTGTGTCGCCGTCATTAGCATATTGGATGTTAGGTCTCGTAAACTAGGGTCCAGTCCGGGCAGCACTTTGAAGGTCGGTCCCGCTAAACGGAGCTTCTCAACTGTCGGATCGTAGCCTGGCGCAAAGCGAAGGTAGATCCCCTCATAGCCCATGAGCACGAACAACAGGTCTTCCAAGATCAAAGCTTCTTGCATGTCGAGCGGCAGAGTGTTCAGCGGTGTTAGCTGGAGCGAGGCAGGCGCTACAGTTGCCAACGGAGGCCTCAAGACGCGCGGTGCCATAGGCGCTGTGGTATGAGACACAAGTGTCGCTTCGGGATGCCATGGTATCTCTGGCGTTCCTTGCCTTCGCGGCGCTGGCCTTGTTTCTGGTACTCGATATTTGCTACTGCTGTCGGTATGGCGATGTCCTCGTTCGCTGGGCGCAATCGAAGGTGGTGGTCGACGATCTGTCTCACTGCGCGGTTTGTGAGTCGTCGTTCCGCGAGTCGTTATTTTGTGCCTCTCCGCCCTCAACTCCTCTCCTTCCCTAGTTTGCCTATGCGACCCAGACGCCATACGTCTTCCGGATGTCGTCGACTCAGCGCGCGGTGAATGTGATCCTTCTCTGTCTCCAATCCGCTCAGCCTTGCTTGCTGTCAAACGTGACTTAGCGTTTGATATTCCTGGTTTAAGAACACTACGGCGCTCATGGTGCACTGAGGCCCTGGAATCAGACATAATAGTGTGAATGCGATTTCATAGGCGTACGGCGCAAGTATAAGTCAGCAGCGAAATTGCTATGTTCCAATTGTAACATTCTGGCGCTGTCACCTTTGGCGGGCGACGCGTGGGGTTGCTGGTCGGGACACGCGCCTGTCGCGTTCGCTAATGTGGCTTGCGGCCTAGCTCCCGGCGTACAGCACAGCTTCGTCAGGCCTGTGCCTGCCTTACCACATCGACCGGGCCCGTCTTCAACGACATATCTATAACTTTCAGTGATACCCGGTCAACACAACTCCAGATCGACTATACGCTCCCAAAAAGACATTGTGTCGCCCATTATACACAAACACGCACCGAAAACAGACAGCAGTCATGTTTATCGCACGCTCCGAGTATGGTAAGTCAACAAACAGCCTCACCTCACAAGGTCGTTAGAGCTTGTCACTAACAGATCTGGCAGATCGCGGCATCAAGTAAGCTTTCCAAAGCTCCGTCTTAGCTGTATGAAGGCAACCTGGACCTATCTGACACACCGCGCAGCACCTTCTCCCCAGAAGGCCGCCTCTTCCAAGTCGAATACTCCCTCGAGGCCATCAAGCTTGGTTCCACCGCCATCGGCGTTGCAACTGGCGGCGGTGTCGTCCTTGGTGTTGAGAAGCGTGTTACCTCCACCCTCCTCGAGACCTCATCCGTAGAGAAGATTGTCGAGATTGACCGCCACATCGGATGCGCCATGTCTGGCCTCCAAGCCGACGCCCGTTCCATGGTCGAGCACGCTCGCGTGGAGTCCCAGAACCATGCCTTCAACTACAACGAGCCACTGAGAGTCGAGAGCTGCACACAGGCGATTTGTGATTTGGCGCTGAGATTCGGCGAGGGTGCGGATGGCGAGGAAAGCATCATGAGCAGGCCATTTGGTGTTGCGCTTTTGATTGCTGGTTATGATGAGGATGGACCACAATTGTACCACGCTGAGCCAAGTGGAACTTTCTACAGATATGATGCCAAGGCTATTGGCTCTGGATCAGAGGGGGCACAGGCCGAGTTGCAGAACGAGTTCCACAAGGTGAGAGAGAAAACTACGTTGAGGGATGATATCAGATGAACATTACTAACCCGATGTTTAGTCTCTGACCATCGAGGAGGCCGAGATTTTGGTCTTGAAGACCCTCAAGCAGGTCATGGAGGAGAAGCTCGACTCCAAGAACGTCCAACTCGCAAGCGTCACCAAGGATAAGGGTTTCAGAATTTACACCGACGAGGAGATGGCAGCAGTCGTTGAGAGATTACCAGCAAACTAGACCAAGACACGCTTCGATTGATAGCGATAGCACAATGGAAGCTCTGGAGTACATTCACAATGCCTGTATTTCTTGATTTAAGATGAACAAATACAAAATACAATGCTCACACCATTCCTCCTTCAATTTTGCGCCTTCCAGTAAATGTTGCCACTTTAAATTGTAATCATAGATAAGAATCATTAATCGTAAATGTATGCACAGAGTACTGTGGTCCTCATAGCACTATAGATGTATACCCCAAAATGCTCGTGGTTCTGCTGTCTTTTCGATTTTTGTGGATTGGCTCGATGCCTCGTCGTTCAAGGGCGCTATCGGCTCGATATTCTCGTCGGAAGCAGGAGGTTGACTACCAGGTGATGATGGGTACGGCGCTGGATCGGTGCCCAATTGGAAGTCTGTTTGTGGCTGAACTTGCTCCTTGGCTTTTTCTATTCTTTTGTCGGGAACGATAGGCTCTTCTGTGGAGTCTGCTACGGGAGTGTTCGCATCTGTAGCATCTACAAACCCTTCTAGGACAAGGAGGTTATACTCAAGAAGTTCATCGAGAGTGGCTGGTTCAATGATCACGTCGTCAATCGGGGGCTCCACAATGTTTGCATGTCCAACGTTCATTTGAGATTGGTCATGGGAACCAGCATGAGCTGCTGAATGCTCACCTAGCACAGCATTCGAAGACGGGTCTTTCTCCAGGCCGCGATTATCCGAATCCTCATCCAAGGTTCCTCGAGAGTGGCCGGTGCCTTGCAATGCTGAATCAATCGCGCGGTTACTTAGTTCTTCGGCATATAGCGGTGACACATAGTCCTCAGCACCACCTAGGGCTTCGGGGCGACTGTTCGCTTCCTCAACCAGCTCTGCAAGCGAAGAATGCTCCAGTAGTTTGCTTTTGGCCGATTCCGGCTCTCTCACTGATTCTTCAGCGGACATCTCCAAAGACGTACTCAAAGCTCCCTCCGCTGAGCATATTTCCTCGCCTGGAGCGCTAAGGGCTGCAAAGTATCGAGTTTCAACCAGTGGTGTTGCCTGTGAATCGAAGTGCTCAGCCAGAGCAGCATCTGCGTCTCTGTCGAAATCACCTATAATATCCAGAGGTTCATTGGACAGTACATCCGGGTTCTCAGCAGCGCGTTCTAGTTTGTCGACTTCATCGCACTCCAAGTAGTGTCTGTCAGGGGAGACTTCAACCACAACAGGTTCCTCGTCTTGTAGCTCGAGCTCATTATACTCCATGCGAGGGACCTCGTGCAGTGGGCTAGCATGACTAGAATATCGACGATCAGCATCCTCTGTAGGATATCTCGTTGGCGACCTCCCTCTGGCCATGAGGTAATACGGCTCTCCTGACATGTCCGTAGGCGCATTAACGTAGGTATGCGTTCCAGCCGAGATAGCCACGCCTGTGTGCTCCGGTTGTTGGGAGGTCGCCAGGCGCCTAAATCTATCAATGTCGTCACGCTCAACAGCATTTTCTGGATCAATGTAGTGGTGCTCGTCCGGGCCTGGTCGTGTTTCATGCTGTCTAACTGGTCCCTTCTCCAGCTCAGGAAACATGCTGAGTAGTTTCTCCGTGTGTCCTCTTGTTCTTGGATTGTCGCTCAGGCAGATGCTCACCAGTACCTTGTAATAACTGGGGATATCGTCCGGCGTGCGGTGATCGGGAAACGTCAATGGCTTAGATTGAATCTCAGGCTCATCCTCCTGCATCGCTATCGCCCATAACACCATGCCTAGCTGGAAGATGTCCGACTTCACACCTATGTACATAGCGACTCGCTGCTTACTGTCGATCAAAGCGGCAATTTCAGGTGGCTCCCATCCGACAGGACAACCTCTACGATTGATATCGATAATTTTCGCCTCGTCATCACAATCAATCACGATATTGGAAAGCGTAAAATCACCTTGAACAAAACCAGCTAAACCAATTTATTAGTAGTGCCCAAATCAAAAGATTTGAAAACTCACCTTCGTGTATCTCGGACAACCCCTGGACAATCTGTTTAGCCCAGCGCTCCCGGCGAGGCCACGACAGCTCGCGCTTTCCATCATAGAGTACATCGATCAGAGCGCCCTGTCCAGCATAACTGATCAAAAGTCCTTTTAGATGACGGCCTTCGTTGTCAGTAATAACGCCTCCGAACTGAATAACACTGTTCGAGCCACTCAGGCGATTTAAGGCATTAACTTCATACAGGAACTCCTCCGTCGTATCCGGACCTGGAATCTCCTTCTTGATGAATGTCTGCCCATGAAAAACCACCTTGTACACAAACCCGGACAAGTGACAGTCAAATACGATGTCCTCTTCTTTTACCCTAGGACAACTCAGATGGGCAATGGCCGCAACAGGAGGGAAATGTATCACCTCGTTGATGTCCTCGGTAACATGAACATGCAGCCTTTCCTCCTCGGTGGCAAGCTTCAAGTTCGTGACTGTGTCATAAAAATGTATGTCGGGCAGAGAGTCTCGAATAGCATCGTATATCTTGGCACTCTTGTCCCTCTGGTACTGTGTATGTTGCAAATCAGCCTCTAACGAACCTACAGCCGCATTACGGTAATCGAGCGAGATCGTGACACGACGCCAGTGCGTTGGCGTTTCGGCAAATGTAACGAAAAACTTCTCCCGATTGGATCGATCTCGAAAGTGCATGCTTAGGTTGAGGATCCACCGCTTTTCCAGTTCTTCCGCGACTTCGTCTTCAAACACGTCGTGGAAGGCCAAGGGTAGCACAGCGTTGTCTTTGCTTTCGGGCTCGGGTTCTATCGCCTCAGTTATAATCGTGGGTTCCATCTTCAGGGCCTCGGTCTGAGAATCGCAGGGCTGAGCCGACGCGACTACCAGCACGGGCGCTGACGTTCGGCCAAAGGATGGTGCGATTCGTGATGATCCACGATCCGAGTCGTTTCGCCTTGGGTCGACAGAGAGCGCTCGCCTTTCAAAATGAGGCTGTACAGGTTCTAGTTTCACGCGGAGCTCTGACTGCTGTCGTTTGAATGTGCCGGGCCGCGGAAGGCCTGGGATCACTTTTCTCGACTTCTTCCTGCCCATGGGCGAGGAGGGTGCTTCCGATTGAGTATCATCTTCCGGCAGACCGCTGTCGTCCTTTTTCCACCACGGCCATCTCCACCCCAGTGTTCGGTGATCCGACGAGGATCTTTCGTGAGGCAGGTGCATTTGATCTTGGAACGATAGCAGCTTTGCCGTTGGGTAGCGGTGACGCCCAGAGCCTGACCTCTGCCGTTGTGCAACTCCGCAAGGCTTCAACCATAGATTATTTGCTTCTAGGTCGATGCGTGTTGGTGCAGCGTGTTTGGCGTCCCATACAGAGAGTCTTGGTATTTGATCGTCGATAAAGTTTGTTGTTAGGGCGCAGAAGTATGATGTATTTGCAGAACTTGGGAAGCTGCGACGAATAGAGGGTTTGAGTGTACAACTCAAATCAGTATTCGGATTCAGTGAAACGGTTTCTCGCGAGAACTGGCTTCGTGCGATGTCCAAGTGCTGCAGCTATCCGTACATGTATCAGAAGGTGAAGATTCTTCGACGACAATCGGTTGATGGATCGGGACAGCGGGCATATGAAGACTGATTGAGGTTCATATAAAACATCAGGCTTCCGGAGTGGGCAGATATCTCAATGGCTTGATGGAGTGATTGGAGCTCCTCTTCAACGAACGAAAGCCCCTTGTATGACGAGAGGTTCAAGCGCAGAATGTGGTGCGATGCAGACGCATGGCCCCGCGTTTGCTGGCAGTAAGAACATTTTCGACAACTGACTCCTGAAGCTAAATAACGAGGGGTTGGTGAAGCTGTGATTTGTACAAAGTACTTCTAAGACAAGATTAGTGCGTCAGCATAGCCACAGCCATCAGGTCGCTGCTCTATCATTTTAGTGACGGAACGCGCCTCGTAGGGTTGCGTTTGGTGGAGTCTGTAGCCTTGGGGGGTCGGCTTTAGCGTGCGGAGGTACTAGGCTGCGGGGTTGAGAGACAGCTTTAGGTACCAGTTACTCTAAGAGGACGGTCACGATTGTCGAAACACCTACCATGCTGGGTGGAACGAGTATACAAGGCAACTATATCGAGGCGGGTTGCGTTGGGAATATTATGTCCAATGCTCGCCGTCATAGGACCGATGGCGGTGACAGGAACTCGGCAGTGCGGCGAAGCTGTCAGAAATGTAAGGCATGTTGACCACACCGGCGAAGCACTTCGTCGCTCCTTTGCACCTAAGTTCTGCGCCGTTGCGCAGCATCAAAGCAGCTTTCTCTGATAAAGGCTTAGTTTCGCCTCGGGCATCAATGTTACAGCCTTGCCACGTTTTAATCTCGTCTCATTTCATCATGTCTGAGGGACATCTATGTCCTATGAGATCTGCTAGAACCTCGTCCGGTTTCAAACGAACTTCCTGTTGTTCCCGGAAAGTCGACTCACCCAGGCTATGGTCATCTCCTGAGACCAAGAGTCCAAGAGCTGGCCATCGCCGAAACCTTGGTGGCGGTCCCCAGACGTCCTAGTATTCCCGCGGGCGGCGAAACATGCTGATTTCGTGCCATAGGGAAGCGTCCGCGAATGCCATAGTTCGTCAAGGAGCTTGGAAGGTCTTCTCGGGTATAGAATAGTAAGGATGACATTGAAATATGCTGCTCACGCGGATTGATCGTTGGTTCATAGCATCAGACGAGGTAGAAATTGGGCAGCGACAACAAGCAGAGGTTTACCTTTGTGGTGGCGCTTCGAGAAGCTTTTCCATACTGGCGAAATCGTGCTTGAGCCACAATTCGCATTCGAGGTGTATTTACGCCTCGTGTGTTGCGTTGGCGATGCATGACACGGCTCGGATGAGCCGCTGCCAACCAGCAACTCTGCTGCCGCCAGTTCGCCCTGCGAAGTTGCAATCACGGGTGATGGAGAATAAGCCTTTTCTCATGCCTCCCACCTTGCGCAGCAATAGACTGGAGGTATCAAAAATTGATATGTTCAGCTGATTGAATACATGCAAATCATCTCAATTCTACTGCTGACGTGATGGTATTCATGACACCGGGATCCGACCATCCGCCGACACCTCTATCTTATGCTCTGTGTTTATACACCAATATCGTACAGATGTCGCGCCATGCGCCGAAAATGCATTCGTCAGAGAAGAGTTGCTCAACCAGTGGTGTCGAGTTTCGCCAACGCCACATTAGCAAGAGCTAGATTTATGCGCGGTCGCTTATCCGGAAACCCCCATTCTACCGTTCCTATTCGTCTTTCAGTCGTCGTCAGAGTCCTCGTCCTTACAATCTTCCTTCTTGTTCTTGGAAGACAATTGCTTCTTCCAAACCTTATTTGCTTCATCCTTGTCTAGACCAGGGAAGACTAAGTCGAAGACATCAGAGTACCACTTAGCTGGGTGGCCAACTATGCCTTCCTTGATATTCTGCCACAAATGTTAGCTCATGATTTCAGGACGCCCATTTGTTGTATGATGCCTCACCTCTGGAAGCTCAAGCCAGTCAGACATGTTGTCATTCGGAAAGATAATCATCTTGGATCCGGCGCGACGGGCAGCAACGGTCTTTTCTCTGAGGCCGCCGATCCTGAGAACTTTACCGGTGACGGTAAGCTCACCAGTCATCGCAATAGTTGGATCAAGCGGCTTGTCCAAGGCCAAAGACAGAAGAGAAGTAGCCATGGTAATACCAGCTGATGGGCCGTCCTTTGGAACAGCTCCCTCAGGGCAGTGAAGATGGATCTTCGCCTTGTCGAGGAAGCGATTCCCAGGGAACTCCTTCGCCATGACTGACTTGGCGAAGGAGTAGGCGATGGTGGTGGACTCCTTCATGACAGACTTCAGGTTACCGGTAATAGCCATGCCAGGTCTCGAATCTGGCGACAATGCACTTTCGAGGATCGACTCGACGTACAAGGCTGCACCACCCATCTGGGTCCAAGCAAGACCCATTGCAACACCTGGCGGAGTGACGTCGTAGAGTCTGTCAGAAGTGAAGACTGGAGGGCCGACATAATCCTTGAGGTTGTCCTTGCCAATGCTAACATGTACACTCTCCGGGACAGCCATGCTAACACGAGGAACCTCTGTGCGCTCAGACTCAACATTCTCAGAAGTTGTCTTCACGTCGGTAGTATCCTTCTCGGATGCCTCTTGAGCAGCCTTACCTTCCTCGGTGAGAGCGGCAGACTCTGGAAGTGCCTCCTCACCAACCTCTTGAACGATCTTGAGTGCAGACTTGCGGTACACCTTCTCGATCTGCTTCTTCAAGTTACGAACTCCAGATTCGCGACAGTACGACTTAATAAGCTCCTCGATCGCCTCCTTGGTAAGATCGACGTCGACCTCCTTCAAACCGGCAAGCTCCTTGGCAGCTGGGCCGAGGTACCTCTGCGCAATGGCCATCTTTTCGTCAGCAACATAGCCAGACAGTTCGATCATCTCCATGCGGTCAAGCAACGGGCGAGGAATGGTGTCCGTCATGTTAGCTGTGCACACGAAGAGAACCTTCGACAGGTCGACTGGCACATCCATGTAATGATCTAAGAACGAGTTGTTCTGCTCTGGGTCAAGCAGCTCGAGAAGAGCGGAGGCTGGATCTCCTTGGTGACCTCTTCCAATCTTGTCGATCTCATCGATAAGAATCAACGGGTTCTCGGTCTGACACTTCTTCAGTGCCTGAATGATCCGCCCTGGAAGTGCGCCAACGTAAGTACGTCTGTGGCCCTTGATCTCGGCGACATCAGTCAGTCCACCAACACTAAATCTGTAATACTGGCGGTTAAGAGCTCTGGCGATAGACTTTCCTATACTAGTCTTTCCAACACCAGGTGGGCCGACGAAGCAAAGAATTTTGCCCTCAACTGTGCCTCTCAGTTTCCCAACAGCAATGAATTCAAGAATCCTGTCCTTGACATCCTTCAATCCGTAATGATCTTCATCAAGGACAGTCATGGCATTCTTGATGCCAAAGTTCTCCGCGCTTCTTTGACCCCAGGGAATCTGGGTCAACCAGTCCAGGTAATTTCTTGTAACATTAAACTCAGACGCGGCAGGCTCCAAATGCTGCAGCTTGTTAAGTTCCTCATCAAATACCTTCTTGACGACATCTGGCATCGCCAACGTAGCTGCCTTGGTTTTGAACTTCTCAACGAGCTTATCCTTGCCATCAGACTCAATACCGAGCTCTCTCTTAATCCCCTTCATCTGCTCCATTAGCCAGTACTCCCTTTGGCGCTTCTGGATCTTGCTCTCTACATCCTTGGAAATCTTTGATTGTAATTGAGCATTCATGAGCTCCTTCTTCAGCACAACGAGCGACTTTTGCAGACGCTCTTCAATGTTGAGAGTTTCGAGTACATCCTGAAGCTCGGCGACTTCTCCTGTAGACACAGCAGCGGCAAAGTCTGCCAACTTCGCTGGCTCCTGCATAACATTGCCTGCGGACTGGCTCATGGAGAAGGTGGAGATCTGGTCTCTGAACAAGCTGTTCAAGCTGGCAACCTCCTTGAAGACATTGACAATCTCATTGGTGACTGCTCTGATGATAGGGCTCTTTGGATCGTGCGCCTCCTCGGTAAGGTTCTCGACATTGACAAGACTGACTGGGTACTTCTTTAAGAATGCGGTAGGCTCGGAAGTGGCGACTGGCTCGTCAACAGTCTTTGCATCAATGACTCCCTCCTCAAAACTAGCTACGGCGTTTGGCTCTGACGCGTCTAGCTTCTGTGGAATCGGCTCCGGGGTGGCATCGGCTGCTGATGGGACATCCTCGTCCTTGGGAAGCGTAGTAACCTTGTCAGGTGTCACCAATGCGGACATCCTTATCCTTCTGTGTGGGTACAGAACGGCGGTGAGGGCGTCTGGCTCTCCATGAACCGGGAATGCGCTCGTAATTTGAGCGAACACTCCAACGTCATGTACTTCGTCCATACTATCGATTGTGTCCTTATCCGCATTATCGTCCTTGAAAAGGAAAGCACCAATGTACGGCTGCCCACGCTTTATCATCTCTTGAATCGCTGCTGCCACATTTGAGTCTCTGATGGTGACTGCCTTGTAGAATCCTGGGAAGAGCGGCCTTTTAGCAATTGGAATGGCCATGACCTGTGGATATATTTCTGGCACTGTCGGCTTCTGCAAAGTGCGGTCGCCCTTGCGCCCCTTCTTTCCCCCATCACTACCTGAGTTGTCGCCAATCCCACCGGCCGAGCTTGCTTTTCCATCTACGGCAGCTCCTGATCCGCTTGCTGGCACCGATGACTCCTGGCTCTTATTCTTGGCCGCTGCCAGATCCTCTCGCTTCTCATCTTTCTCTATCTCGGCCTCCTTCTTCTCTGCCTTTATCGCAGCTTCATCTGCCGCGGTATCCTTTCCATCTTCTTGGGAGTCCTTCAGCAGTGGCGAGAATGTCGAGAAGGCTAACGTGGGCACTGGAGCTTGAATGTTGCGCCGCGAGCTGGGCAACATGGCGCTTTTGCTTGTGCGCAGCCTTAATGAGGAATATGAGCGAGACATCGTCGTCGAGTTACAACTTGTCAAAGCTCTATACGCATTTCTGAGAGCTGGCCTCCATGGGAGGTTCTGACCGTAAAGCATACTGTAGGCGATAAACTAAGCTCGGCGAGGTGGCGGATGAGGTGCAGCCTCTTGGTATAGGACTTCTGCTGGCCTCGAACAGAGAACGTGCTCGGAGGTATATATTATAATTCACCTCCGGGTATTAAAGAGATTATATGTGAAAGTAAAGGTGAAGATTGAGAGCTGGTAACGTAATATGGTGTCGGGACTCAAGATGTCATCGGGCGGCGCGGCTGGCCTCAGCATCCAAATCTTAGCGGGCCGAATGAAACCCGATGCGAGCTTACCAATTGACAGGACAAGGATCCATGGCGATCGAATCCGCTCAACCACGACCTGGAGCTTGACTTGTTTTACGGATGTTCAATCTTTAATGAAATTTCACAACATACTTCGTGGTTGCAAAACTTATTGATTCCTAGATCGTTTTGAAAATCAATCAGGACAATGAACTCGCCAGGATGGCACTTTCGTCGCCCGCTGGATAAGTGGCAAGAGTGCCCGTATCCGTACTAGGATATTGGGTAGCTTGAGCTTCGAAATCAGCAGTGCACAGTCACATTTTGGAGGTTCAAGGCTTTCATTGTTCATAGTATAGTTATCTTCCACAAGACCAGTTCCGCTACAACACACCCTCCGGGCTCATGAGGATGATTCTGTCTTTTGTTGCCTCAGCGGCCGCGAGACGATACCACTTTGAGCAGCATCAACCTCGGTCGTGAAATGCTCATTTCCATGAATTTAGTCCTGCCCATGGGTCTGGGGTGGCAGACTGCGAGCCCATTCGTTGTTGGCCTTGCTGGTTGCTTGCCGGGTTCTGTCCATTCTGACCATTATACTCCCCTGGAGAGAATGTCTGCTGAGGACCGAGCGGCGGAGGCCCTGGTGGTGGTGGTGGCGGGACATATCCCTGCGACACGAAGTGTTGCTGGCTGAGAGATTGTTGGGGGTGTTGGTACTGATACTGGTTTGTGGCGAACTGTGTCTTTGTGGGAGGGGGCGATGCAGCTTGTCCGTACTGACGTTGGGCAAACGAGCTTGGATCGTAGTTCCCGGGTACTTGAGGCGCTGGCTTTGAGCCTGGTTGACCGTAAGGATCCTGGAACCAGCCTGCTTGCTGCGAATGAAGCGTACCAGCTGAAGGAAATGACATCTGTCGTGGCTGAGGTGGTGGCGACTTTGGTACTTGGTATTGGCCGGCAAAGTTATTTGGAGGATAATGGGCGGAGGGGGATATTGAGGTTTGGCTACGGGATGGCGGCTTGCTTGATGTAGGAGAAGGATCCATCGACATCCGTTCCATCAGACCCCGAAGACGCTCACGCTCACGATCTGCTTGCCCTCCGGAGCTGGCCGATCTGTCAGCCTCAATTTGATGGAGAAGTTGTGCACCCTCAGAGCGGCGATTGCTGACGAAGGTCTCCACGTTCTTCTCGAGGCTATTGACAGTGTCCCTCATCTCCTGATACCACTTTTTGGCCGCGTTGAGCCCATCTTCCAGCTCGCGAAACTCTTGGTAGACGTGTTTATACTTCGCCAGGACAGTGGATTTTTGACGGGTAATTGCTTCGTATTTGCTTTGCTCTGAGCGTATTCTTTTATCCTGGAGGAGACTGTTGAAACTCACAGTCAGGTCTTTCATAAGAAGCGATTGCTTGTGGTTGGCCTGCAGTAGTCGTGTCTGATAAGGACGAAACTTCTCAAGCTCTGACTTAAAAAGCTGCGTCTCATGAGTCGACACAGCTTTTTTGTTCAGAATCAAGACTTGAGAAATATCATCATTGTGAGCCTGCGCATTGTTAGAACAACTCTTCGTATGAGCACGAATCGGCATACCTTTTCCTTGAGGTCCTTCAGCACTTGACCTCGCTCTCGCTTGATAAGATTGAGCTTCTTCAATATGTCTTCAACTTTTTGGACTTGATCCATCACGCTAGGTTCGTTTTCGTCAAAGTCGGTATCGAGAAGATTGCCATCCGCACTGCCTGATAGAGGGCTGCCGACGTTGTGGCGCTTACCACCAACCTTGATTAATGCTCGCTGAAACAACACATCGGCCTCCCCAGTCTCGCCAGCGGACCTCATTTCATCAAAGTCTACTTCATTTGCGCGCATTCTCGAATAAAGTGTGCCGTCACTCCTGCCAGCCTCGTCCAACGCATCTCTGTAGTTTTTAATGTCGTCCCTCAACGTCAATGTCAACCTCGAGCTCGGCTGTTGAGTCCATTCCCCCTCGTATTTAGATCTCATCTTCTCGCACACGCTTTCCTCCATGTCTAGCTGTTTCGTGCTCTTGTCAAGGATGCTGAGTATAGACTCTCTCGTGCTTTTCAGGTAATCAAATGTGCCAGCATAAGATTCATGACCAGCTAACTCATCGCACCATCCTTTGAATTCGTTATCTGTCAAGGCTTCTTGGTCGTATCCGCCCTTTAGCACCTGTAGAGCCCCAGGTAAACGCAGATAATCCAGACTGGCCGCCATTTCAGAGTTTGCAGTTTCAACTCTCTCGGTCTCAGCACGAACCATTTTAGCCTTCTCTTCATCGTACAAACTGGCAGATTCCGTCACAGACATTGGTATAATCTTGGCGAATATGTCTGGACCAGTGATGCGTTGGATATCCTGTCCAGCATAAAGCTCGCTTACCGGAATGGCCTTGGCAGCTGGAAGTTTGGGAATGGCACTCAACCCTGCCTCAACTGGGACAGTCTGATGGTAGATATAGTCATTGTCCTTCACCAGCTCAGTGAGTTTTTCTTGGACGTTGGTCAGCTGGCGTCGTGTCATTTCCACCAAAGCCGAACCTGTTTCGTGGCTTAGGTTCGAATCTGCTGGAACATTGTTCGGGAAACTATTCGCCAACCGGTTGGCGTCCTTGGCCAGACTTTCAGCGATTTGCAGGCGGGCAACGGCGACACCGTGTGAGTTTGCATCGTCGTCAGCGAGCGCCTGGTAGTACTGTGCCAGAGAATTCATATAATGAGCTTTGATCTGAGTGACTAGCAGCCACACCTTTTCGAAAATGGCCTTATTGACATTCTCTTGCACTCCTTCCACCGCATGAGAATACAGAAAGCCAGCTTGACTTGCGAGCTTCGCCAAAAGCCCGACCTTCTTCCCATCCGCAATTTGCTTCTCAAGGAATACCTCCTGTCCTTGCGCGAGCATGATTTGGATCAGGGTCTTGACGGTCTCTCTGCTCAAATCGATAGACGGTGCGTGAAGGAAGTTCTCGTTGATATATGTGAACATACCAGCGGAGGCTTGGAATGAGTGATATGCAGTCTTGAGGCCAGAGTCTTCAGAGCGAGATTGATGCGCCGCATGACACGACAGCACAGCGGAGATGTTGAAGATTATAGACGCTTTCTCGTATGCGAGTGAATATTGTGACGTTGGCTTATGAGTAAAAGCGTCAAACCTGCCAACCAGTTAGCATTGTACGAGCGGCTGTGCCGAAGAAACACTCACCAGGTGAAGGATATCTTGATGTGATTCTCGTCAACAGGAAATCTCAAGTCCAAAAGCTCTAACTGTCCGTAATATCTGTACAACAAGTCTCGTCCTGCAGCGCTATCCTTCCCTGCGCCTCTCATATCTTGCCGCAGACGGTTGAGTGTCGCGCACTCCCCGGCATATCTCTCTGGGTCGTCGCCATATTGTTGTCGAATGTAAGCTTTTAGAGGCTGGATCCAGTCTATCTCATTCGTGGCCTTCAAAGGGGCTGAGATCATAGGCGAAGACGCCATGTTGGTGGTCGAGGTGGTCGCAGTTTGGCGGCCTCAACGTGCTCCTCGGACCTGCTTTATATCCCGCAGTGACGCGGTACTGCGTTGCACTGCTTGTTGTGGGTAAGGACTTAAGGGACGGTGCAGTGCATTAAATGCGTAAGAAGTGCGGCATCTAAGAGTGAACGTCGGGTATCAGGTTAATGTAGTTCGTATTCACCAAGTTTAGGATTCATAGAACGCTTCTAGTTCTTGGAACCTGATACTTCCAGGTAAGGTTGGTGGGGGCTGACAGACAACCTGAGTGGACTAGGTGTGATGTTGCGGTGCAAGTCGTATGCAGCATCAGGGCTTAGGAATTATTACGGCAGCAGGCATAAAGAATCACCACGCTACACGCGCAAAACCGACGAGACTGTGATATGGCCAAAGCGAAAGTTGACGCTATGAGAGGTGAAATGGCCCGAGTCCTGGCACTTTAGGTGATGGTATTCGGTACAAGGTTCCCTCCGCACATCAACCATTGCGGGCCTACCGTCGCAATCGGAACATGTATTAGGCGCCCGTCCCCCGCCAATCAACCTCGTCATGGAAGAGCTGGACATCGCTATATCGAATTGTCGGCCAGCAGCAAACAGTAACACAGCAGCGGTTTCAAATTGCGCGTGCTATATGGACACCCCACGCAGGCACGAGTATTCTATCGATGTGCCTGCATACCGTGGCTGAATCTCGTATTGAGAGTCCTATCTCGAGTCCATCCCCCGCATCAACCGCTTGTATCAGTCCGAGTGCTTGTTTCTCAATTTATGGTGAAGGTCAAATCTAGACAGGAGGCACATGATTATGCGGAGTGATTGGTGCTCCATCACAGGCAATCCTATGCAGTTCACATCTATTGGTTGAGAGGCAACGAGCCGGCACATCTCATTTCGACGGCAGTTTTTACCTTTCCGTTGCAGCGCACAATTTTAGTTTAGGTCGCCTGCCGTCTACTCGAGCCAGAGTCCATATTCCCAAATGCTAGTGGCTCTCCACTCATATTTACAACTATGGTACAAGTACTGTACAGCCTCACAAATGGTGCCATCATCTGCAGAAGTGTCCTTACATTCCCCCAATTCCTTCTCTAAAGGCCCCACAAGCCGGCACTCTTGCTATCATCCTCTATTTGGAGATTCTCATCCAGCAGGCCGATGCAAGACAGATTAGCATATCAATCACAATCGCGTACGAATACATTGTTATACATAAACAGCAAAGCCAGCCAGTATCTCGATGACACCCCCTACTTCTTGTCGCCATCCTTCGATTTAGCGTCTTTGGCCTCTTTCTCCTTAGATTCGGTCTTGGACTCGGTCGAGGCCTTGTGAGATGCGTCGTCCGTTAACTTGTGCCACATAGACTTTAGGAAGCTCTCATCCTTATGGCTGTTTGCAGTGTCATCCCTAACCTGTTAACATTGATCGTAATTTCAAAGTGTGGGCATTACTCACTTTGGAGGCTGGCTAAAGTCCATTATGCGTTTAGCAGTCTTGTCTCCCAGCTCATTTGCCAACATTTCCGCAATAGTACGCTGGTTGGCACTCAGATACTTTGGCATCTGCACCTTGAATTCGACCTTCAGATCTCCGGTGCCTGGCCTGCGAGTATTGAGCTTCTTCATGCCTCTGCCACTAAGAGTGATCTTGTCTCCGGCTGCGGTACCTGTCGCAACCTTCACGTTGACGTCTCCATCCAGCGTCGGAATCTTGACCTCACCTCCAAGAATTGCGGTGGTGAGTGGGATAATGGCGGTGTACAGGATATCAGATCCCTGCCGACTGAACTTAGGATCCGAAGAAACTCTGACGTGAACGTAAAGGTCGCCTGGAATGGTCCTGGCTCCTGGTGGAACAGCCGCACCTGTCGCCGGAGAATCCCCCTCCTGGTCGAGACGGAGTCTCATACCATCCTCAATTCCTCCTGGGATATCCACAGGTATCGTCTTTCTCTCTCTGACCACACCATCACCTGCGCAGGTGCCACATTCTGATCCTGCCGCAATTGTGACCCCTCTACCACCGCAAGCACCGCAAGTCGAGGCCATCTGGAAGCCACCCTGCATGAAATGTACTCTGGTGCCAGTACCATCGCAAGCCTTGCAGTCTGTTTTCTTTGCACCAGCCTTCAAGCCAGTTCCAGTACACTTTTTACAGGTCGTCAATGGTGTGATCGTGATGGTTTTTGTCGTTCCTTTAGCAGCCTCCTTGAAAGAAATGCCTGTCTGTACTTCAATGTTATCTCCGACCAATATCTCATCTTGAGCAAACGGTGATGCTCGGCCACGTCCTCTAGTCTGTCCTCCAAACGCCTTAAACAGGTCTTCAAAGTTGAAGTCTGCCCCAAAGCCACCAGCTCCTCCGAACCCGGCGCTACCTCCACCAAATCCTCCAAATCCACCCGCACCGAATGGACCACCGCCGCTATATGAGTTACCATCACCCGGTTGGCCGCCGCCGCCCTGGCTGAAAGCAGCATCGCCATATTGATCATAAGCTTCTCTCTTCTTGGCGTCCGAAAGAAGCTCATAAGATGATTGTGCTTCGGCGAACTTGTCTTTCGCAGTTTCGTCCTTGTTTGTGTCCGGGTGAAACTTCTTGGCCATTCCATAGTATGCTTTCTTAATCTCAGCTGCCGTCGCAGTTTTGTCTACTCCGAGCACTTTGTAAGGGTTTTTCGACTGGAGAGATACATGGGTGGCATGAAAGCTCTTAACTATGCGTTAACACTGTCACACTCTTCTGGTGATGTATTGGGACATATACATACCCTCTTAAGACTGTGGAAGTGCTTGCACCTAGGAGTAACATGTGCAGGACGGACGGTGTTCTGTTTTGCGAGATCTACAAAGGATCTTGATCCGCGCTGCTCCGAGACGTCGTTACTGAGCTGAGGTCTACGGCATAGTATAGCGGGATTCGTGTATCGAATTGTAGTAGCAGGTGCCTTTTTCAAAAGTGTAGATGCGCTTGTATTCATATTGGCCAAGCCTGTAGCATTCAAAAAACCACTTTAAGTATATCCGATCAACCTTGCTCCGAGAATACGGTGATTGAAACTAAAGATTAAAGCGTAGTGGTAATGCCGCGACGAAAAGAGCGTGGACGATTCGAGTTCTATGAATTTCCAACGTGAGTATATGGAGCTGGCCGGTAGAAATGCAACCGGCCGCTGCCCGTCATAGGCCAGTTTTTATCTTGGGTACGATTGGCTATATTGGGCACGGAACAACCGCAGGCCCCACCATCGAGAATCACCGAGAATGCCCCAAGGTTGAGCTCAGAATGCTTGGCGAGTATGTATTTCGCGCAATGCTCTCGGCTTATTGGCTTATTGTGCTTTCGATGCGAAAGCAAGGAATTGATTCGAGATAATTACTATCCCTATGTCCTGTGTTGGGTATCACTGTCTCAATGTTAAACTCCTCACTGCTCCATGGCTGACAGCCTTTTCGTCCCAGTTTCCATGTAGTATTTCCTTCCCTATGAGCGCCGCGGCGCGCCGATCTCCGACGCTTTCCAGACCGATACGGCAGGCCGAAAGGCTGGCAGCTTTCATCAAAGGTGTGTCCGATAGTTTCGAAGAGTTCGTCTTCAAAATCCACGGACGCCATCCTTCGTCTATCGTGGTCCTTGTGGTGTAAACCTCATGCGGAAACTTTTGTCTGTTATTGTTAACTCGCTGCTTCATTAGACAGACTGAGCGCTCTCACCTTGATACTTGACTTTGTACAGAAAGTCAACCACGGCCTCGTTTTCTTGTATACCCATCCCATTGAAGTGTTTCCGTACTGCGTTCGCCAGCTGGTCTTTGCTCTGCCTCCTCGTGTTCTTTTGGCGTGCCATTGTCGGCGAGAAACGACCAATTCCCGGTTGCGACAGGATGAGATGATTGTACTCGCTCTTGAATGCGGAAGGGGTCGTCGTAAGCCCATATGCATGTCGGTATGATTGCAGTGTTTCGTGATCTAAGGTTGACCATTGAATCTGTAGGATACGTTTAACATTCGTTTTCGTGCAAAGCGATCGAAGGATGAGCTTACTCCCGCTGGCTCCTGGTTCGCTGCAGTTGTATTTCCGGATGCTCTAGATGCGGTTGCAGAAGCATTGATGACATCTCTCAGAGAGCTTGATGCTGCATTGCCCCCGCCCCTTCTGCCTTTGGTGGTCGTTGAGCCAGAGTGGCCGGCTTTCTCTTTTGTGCTTGATGCTTCTGATCTCGAATCATCTTGTACAGCTCGTGGCTTTGTGGGCGCCATGGCGTAGAAGGATATGGTCAGATGTAAAGACCTAGTGTCAATCGGTTATAGCACATAGGTGTCTCAGTCTCTGTAGTAGAGAGTCGTAGTCGTGGTGCAGATGGAGAATGCGATGGGCGCATTGTCAATGACGCTCTCCGGTCCTTGAGTTTCGCGCATGCTTGTGCCTCGCGACAGGCGCGGACCCGCAAACCACGACAGGGCTGTCTCAGCCGTCGACCCCGCCAAAGCTAATGTCCACAATCCCAGGTATTCGCCTACGCAAGTCGCATGCTCTTATCACAAGTCATGCAGAACAACCACTGCTACTTTTGCACTCCGTGGATTCCACGCAGCTTTAATCAACCACGTAGCTTGAGAGCATGGCTCTCTGATGCTTAGTAGGCTATTTATTCTTGATTCATCGTTCTGTCCCTTGGTCTTCGACCCACTACAAGAGTCTCCTACAGTATCTCCTACGGTATATCCTCCACAAGCCATGCTCTGTCGCAATGTTTCCCATCTCGTCCTGGCACACTGCGGAGACGCACCCTGGAATATTTAGGCCGATGCCGCCCGCCCATGCACCATCCATGCTCAAGATGGCTTCCCACGTCTGACGGGTGTGGTCGGGCCTGCCTTTCCACGACGAGTATCATTCTCGGCATCGAGTTGGATGCCAGTACCAGTCTGGCTTCTTCGCCAGCTCCCTTTCCATCAACACGTCCAACTTCTTAGATATCACTCGAGCCTTTGGATCTCGTCCTACCTGTATGAGGCAAGCAGGACAGACATCACTCCTTCTCTTATCAAGACCAACCATCGATTTCAGCATTGGCGAACGCTACTTTTGCGACAAGTGCCACAGCTCATCTTGGGGTGTACCATAACCCCTGGCCTTCTGCGCCTTCATCAAGACTGCTTATTGATTTCCTTCACGACCACTGAATTGGTCCTCTTCCGGGCGCTAGTTTGGCTTAAACGCGCTGCCTCACCACGCTGTTGCGCCCATTCAATCTGGCCCTGACGAGGACATGCTCGTCCAGAACTGATAGGTCTGGGGTCATGCAGTCCGCGTTTCGTCGGATACTGAGTTCCGATTGTATGTCACTGGGTTTTGCATTACTAACTGGCTGGCGACGTTGCAGCTGTTTTCGAACGTCATTTTGATACGTGGACTCGACATTGGCGCAAGTTGACCATTTGACATATAGCGTATTATGTCCTCCACTACCACCGACCATACCGCACCGGGGCCCCAGAGCACAATTAAGGCCACCGCCCATGTACATGCGCACGACAAGCAACAAGTGAGGAAAGGCGGATTTGGTGAAATGAAGGCTGAAGGTTCACTCATGAAATCTCCTGGCAGGCGGCGCAGTTGCGATCTGAACTCATTTGATACTGAAGCGGCAGAAGGGCTCGAAGAGCAGTCATCGGCAGAAGATCGTGCTGATAGCATCGATGGACCACGGAAAAGAAGGAGGAGTCGGAAGGACTTGGATAAGAAGTTTCCATGTACGCTTGAAAACTGCTTTAAAAGCTATTCGCGAGCTGAGCATTTGTATGTGTTATCTACCCACTCTCATCTACTGTCCTCGAGTTAACTGGTTAGACATCGACACCAACTGAACCATGCGCCGAAGCAGATCTACGCATGCAATATAGGCGAATGTGATCGCACGTTTGTCCGACAAGATCTCTGCAACAGGCATAAAGAACGTCACATGGTGGAAGGCTCTCAACTGCAGCGAAAGGACGCGATGAAGAACAATGTGGCACCAGCGGTTGGTTTGGGTGGTAGCATCACAAATGGAACTTCGTCACCAGATCTCGTGCGAGGAGGATATGGCAAGTCAGAGACGGATGAGATGCAGCATCCATCACGACGAGACGACGTACCTAGTCCTTTCTCACCCAACATGCCGCATCTGTCAAGTTACTCACGCCTGGATCCAACCACTGAAATTCAGAATGCAGGCCATAATCATGGCTACCTCAATTCTTATGGTCGATCGCAAACCGGCCACAGTACTGCATCGGCTCGAGTGGACGAGGCCCAATCGATTAAGCAGAGGCCAAGCTATGCACAGCGTCATATGAGCGTGAGCACCGTGGATGACAAGGCCACGAGAAGCTTTTATGACACCAAGTCTCAGCCCCAAAGATCCAAGCGCGAGTCTGCTCATGGCAATCAACAAGGACCACGACTACCTGTCTATGTGCCATTTGTTAACGACCAGGAATTTGCTCATTTCTCGTTGCCGCCATCCAACTTCAACTTCGACGCTCCTAGAGCCAATGCGTCTCAGCCGATGCAGGGGCAATATACAATTTCTTCGCCACATACCACAATTCCGGGCAACTACCAGGACCATCGTGAAGGTGCATACGCACAGCATTCAAGCGCTGAGGTGATCTATTTTGAACAAATAGCCAGTGTGCCGGTGTTTGGTGATGAAAGTTTTGAAAATCAGAGGTCTCCGCTTGTTGTTATTGCCAATGATTTCGTCAATTATATATTCAATACGCAGCCCAATATCCCGCAAGGTTCTGACCTCCAATCACTCATGAACGGCAGTGATGGGCTCGACCAATATGAACCGTACCTCGGCCTTGAATTAGGGGTGAACTTCCCTCAGGCTCAACAGCACCCAATGGCGGTGACGAATCTGTTAGATCCATCTACACCACACATGACTCTGTCGAGGGAGAAAAACCAGAGCATTGTCGCCCTGATCATCGAAAACTTCAATGAAACTGACAACGCTCTCGTCGGCCGGCAGAAGGCGTCTTTTCTGGAGGGTGATCGGATGCAAGATTCTCATATCTTGAGTAGGAAGATGATGCAGACGTACATTGAGAGCTTCTGGTTGCATTTTCATCCGCAACTACCCATCTGTGAGTTTTAACCAGTACTACTACATCTCATCTAGTAGATTCCAAGGGTCTGGAATCATCTGAGCACAACATCATCTGTCCGCGCTGAAAGGGATTTCCAGCGATACAAACCGAATTTTAAGTTGGAAGTCATAGCTAGCGTTTGGGTGAGCCTGAGCTAACAAAGCATAGTGCACAAGCCGTCTTTCTTGCCAGACAAGGCACCGAATTTACTGCTGGTGGCAATGATGTCCATCGGAGCTTCTCTGCTCGGGAAAACACACGACTTCCATGTTACTAAGGCTTGTGCGGAACTTGCTAATTTGTTAGCGTGGCATTTACGCTGGGAACTGTTCAAAGACGCACATGCTCGGCCACCAGCGAAGTTATGGGTTTTTCAGTCCCTCTTACTCTTGGAGATTTACGAGAAGATGTACTCGAGCCGCGTGCTGCATGAACGTGGACATCTCCATCACGCCTTTGCTATCACTCTGATGCGAAGAGGAAGCTCCCTCGTCGGACGGTCTGCTTTAGACTCCCCACCGAATGCTCTGGACGGAAGACATAACCCATATGGCTCGCGACAGGCCTCAACCTCAGGAACTAGCACTCCAGATGACTGGTGGAACCGCTGGATCACCAACGAAGCAACACATAGAGCAGCTTGGGCCGCATTTGTAATTGACTCTATTCATGCCACCATGTTCGGGCATTCAACTGACATGGTTACACATGAAATGCGGCTGCCACTTCCATGCGACGAAGCATTGTGGTCGGCGACTACTCGTACGGAAGTTAGTAACATGGAAGCTCGCTTACATGCTAACGGCGCCAAGCGGCTATATTTAATGGAGGCTCTTAGAAGGACACTTGACGGGCAGGAAGTAAGAACTAATGCCTTCGGTAGGAGCATCCTGATGGCTGGACTTCTCAGCGTTCGATGGCACATGAACATGCGAGACCTTCAGTTAAACTCGTTTGGTCCCTCACAGGCTCTAGGTCAACGCGAAAAATGGAGAGGCAAGATAACTCGGGCATTTGACTTCTGGATGGAGGACTTTGACCGATCACTCAACAGCTTTCGTGCTTCCGGCTCTGGCCGAAGTCACTGGGAGTCTCCGAAAGACGAGGAGATTATATTCGAGAGCCGGACCGTACTCCATCACTTGGCACACATGGTCATGCATGCCGACATTATTGAGTGTCAGAAGTTTGCTGGAGCCAAGCGACTTCTTGGGCGGACGGTCAAGCCCAAGGACTTTCGTGATAATGGCAACTACATGAAAGTACGATGGGCTCCATCTGCAAAAGCAAGAGACGCAACATTCTATGCCATTCGATTTCTGAGCACGGTGTTGATCACAGAGAAGGAGCATCATAACAAATCGGATTACGCCACGCAGTCGCCGGACTATTCGGCTCGTGACGACGTGCTTATGAATAAGAGTTGGGTCCTGTACTTCGCAGGCTTAATTGTGTGGTGTTATGCTTTCGCACTGGAGGGTCCGTGCTTGACTCAATCGCCGAGTAACGATCCTCACGAACAAGTACGATCCATGAGAGTCTTCCTGGAGAAGATGAGGGAGGTGCCAACGCCGGAACACCTGAAGTACGTGACGGGCCTCAATGAGTGCGCCAGTGTGCTTCAAGTGTTGACGCATACATTTCAGGATACGAGATGGGAGCTTCTTCACGAAGCTGCAGAGCTTCTCGATAACTGCATACAGTTGATTGGTGGCCGGCAGGTCTGATGAGTGCGAAAGTCGAATAGCGGCTAGAATTGTGTGCGCCACATTAAGCAATGATATTGGGCTAACCACGCCAATTAAATTTTGGTGGCTGCGGACAAATTTTCAGTTTCTACGTAGCACTTTAAATGATACCCCATGAGATATTATTTTCTATTATTGTAATATATTTGCGTGTGAAAATATAACAAAATAGTGGCATGATTGATGTGGGCCAGCGCATTGTGTTAAAATCATTTGAAATGCAAGGCGGTAAGTTGATGCAAAAATATATGTTTTTATCGTATGAGAATATACAATGAAACGATTTATTAACTACAGCATTCCGTAGGTCTCGTTGTCAACTTCATAGCTTGGTCAAGGATGAACATAATAGTTCCGGGAAAGAGTAGGATATTGTTGGCTATTGATCAATTTGGCATTATATTGTGCGTTTCTGACAACGAAACTGAGCAGTTTTGTCATAATATGTCAACAATCCGCTATCTGCACAATTTTGAAAAAATTGTATTATCACTACCACCACCGCCATCATTTGTGGAAATCTGAACCAAGATCATTTGAAATATTCTTGGCCGTTATTGAGCACTTCGTACCTACTGTCGATTAATTAATCGTACCTCCGATAAAATGTTATCAGATAATCAGCAACCCCACCAAATATTTTGGGCAGACTAAATTTGAACGTGGTTAAGAGGTAGCCGCCACATCGCGGATATTTTAATTTGGCACATTCGATTCAATCACAATTGTCATATCATAATTTACCTAAACCCTTCCAATGACTTCTGCGAGTCAACGCAACCAGAACTATGCACCATTGCCGTAGCATTAAGAATAAAAACCTGTGTTGTGATGTAGCTATGTAGCGATTGAGTTTTTGAGTTATTCTTTTCTGATACGATTGCTCAAACTCTTCTTCACAATGCGAATAAGATTATGGGATCAGAGTCTCCTAGTCAACTGTGGATCGTCCGCAATGGCATAGTGTCTTTACCCCAGCTTCCCCGCTGTGGATCTCCAGTTATCACGTCATCCGAATGCAGCAGCCGTTGGGGAGCCACGACTGTCGTCGCCAACTTACCACCACCAGACTATCGGCCCATCCATCAAATAGCTTGGTTGTCAATGGCGTGCTCAAGTGGCGTGCTCAAGTGGCAGAAAAGCTTTCATCGCTCGAAGAAGTAATCGATTGTCTAGATTCTCTCCGAAACCGGTCAACGCTCCGGTCATCGTATCTATTCTACTGTCATAAACTGCGCCGTTGAAGGCTGCATCACACATGCCCCTTTTTGAGGTCCCGCCATCCGTAACCCAGCCCATCATGACATGCTTTTACCAAAAATATGAAATCGTGAGATCGTTGAGAGCCTCCAAAACGCCAAACCTGTTGAAGTTTGCCCGTAACACCGCGCTAGATGATGTACGCAAACAATGAAAATCAAGGAGTTGAACCCTGATGAGCAAAATGAAAAGACGGCCTTTAGGCATGAACACTGAGGCCATTGCCATTGCGGATCGGCAACTCTGATGTGCCACTAGTGTTCGAATGGCCATTGCTGACACCGTTTATACCATTGGTGACGCCGTTTGTCGCTGGTGCAACGCCCTCTACAGTCCTCTCAAGATTCGGGACGGTCAGTCCATGGAACAGAGAAAAGAGTGCGTCCGGCTGGCGGAAGTCGTTGTGCACTACCGAGCATTAGCATATTTGCCCATAAGCCATGATTGGAACAAAACATACCAATATTGACCAGGTACCACTTCTCCATCATGCCCTCAATAAGCTGTCTGCTTGGAGTATGAGCATCATGACAGTGTGCCCAATCGAGTCCCAATCTAAACGCCTCATCTTTCCACGCGAGGAAACTGATAGTCTCGACGATGGTTGGCTGAACAATCTCCTTTCCTGGGAATACTCCCCAAGTGACTGCATTTGGCGCATCTCCTGGTGCATTAGTTCTCAACGCACCGGACTTGGTGACAGCATAGTACGTGACCTCTGGGTCCTTCTCGATACGGTTGAGAAGCTCGTCGATGAGCTCAGGGGCAACCAAAAGCTCAAGGTAAGCCTTCTGGTAGACGTACCCATTGGTCGGTCCCCATCCGTAAACAGGATGAGACGATTTCGCGCCATCAACTGCTGGCTGCGAGTTAATGGTGAGTAAGCCACGCTGGTTCAAGGCAATAAGATCCTTCTTGATGGCGTCGGCCTCGCTGGAGATTGGAGCCTCGCTCCATGGCAGACTCTCGACCCTACCATTCAAGTAGGTCAGGAAGATGTCCGCAACGTCCTTCAGAGACTTTGGCTCTCCCCAGAGCTTGATGTTCTGCTCGTTCGTTCCCCTCAAGCCAATGCCATAAGCATCAAGCTCGCCGAAAGCAGGCGACCTGGAATCACCCCATCTTCCGTTCGGAAACTCGTCCCAGTCCTGCGTGCGCATAACATAGGACTTATTTCTGTTCTTCCAGAAAATCGGCCGCACGTCCTCGGCTCTCCTTTCCAGACCGAGGGACTGGCGCCATGGAAGTGCATGCTTGAGTGGGCGCTCATTAGATGGGAGCATATCGAGTTCTTCGAGGACACCTCGAGTGGCCTGTGCGAGATTCATAGTGTAGAAATGGAGATGGTTGATGCCAGAAGCTAGAATCCTGCGGCACATCTCAGCAACAAGGCCTTTCCCGACCTCTCTGACCGCCGCGTCGTCGTTCTTGATCGGCTCAAGGGCCTCAGTCCACCCATCTGGAATCTTGGCATTCATGTGGTTGCATCTTCTCAGAAAACTGGCGTAAGTGCTGATCGGCATAATACCTGGAATGATTGGAATTGTGATACCCTTGGCCCGGACCTTCGCCACCCAGTAGAGGAAATTTTCAACGTCGTAGAACATTTGCGTAACTATGAAAGTGGCGCCTTCATCAACCTTCTCCTTCAAGTGATCCAGCAGGATCTCCTCGTCGTCTTGGTCGTCGCAGCCCTCTGGGTAGCCAGCAACACCAATGTCGAAGTGGTTGTCGTAGGTCTTCCTGATATATCTGACAAGATCTCTGGCGTACTGGAAACCTTCATCAGTAGCAACCCACTTCTCTTTTTCGCGAGGAGGATCACCACGCAGTGCAAGAATGTTGGTGCACCCAGCCTTATATGCTCCCTTCAATGCATCGTCCACCTTCTCCTTGCCCATATCAGTACATGTCAAGTGCATGCAGGTCTCAAGGCCATAAACCGACTGAGCCACCGCTACCATCTCGCAGGTGAGTTGTGCAAGACGACCACCAGCTCCCCAGGTTATATCAATGAAGCTGGGGCCGAGTCCATGCATACGGTCCATGCGGTCGTACAAGTTCTGGACACCCTGGGCAGTCTTCGGAGGGAAGAACTCGAACGAGAATGTAGGCTTGCCGGCCTCCTCGCCCTGAACGAGCATATCTTTGATGTGCATTGTGCAAAGATTGGCTCAAATATTGTGGTGTTGTATTGTGGTTGAAGTGCTAGGGATAACGTTAGAACTATGGAATGTAGGCAACGCAGGTTGACCAAGCAAGTAATTGTGTATAGTGAATCGTGCACTCGTAAATTGAAACGATGCATCTATGGAACTGCAATCGTGTGGAAGAGCCGTCGTGTGCAGCAAGGGATTGGACATTGTGTACATACTTCAAGATTCTCAGATGTAGTAGACTGTCTGTGAGTGCTTAAAGTGTCAGCCCAGGTAGCGTTTGCGAGCCCAACGATCTGCTTCCTCTCGCTGCATGTACCGCGAATCTAGATGTGTTTCGTGGGATTGAGTTAAAGAACAATGACAGAAGGGAAAGAAAGTGGCGGCAGCTCTAAGTGAGTTGGCGAGCATCGGGCTGCGGTCGAGTTATAGTGGGGTGTTTAATGTGGGTGAGCTCCGGTCTGGGGGCGGTCACCGTTCCCCGTACACGCCGTACCGGAAGTGAAGTATGACCCAGAGATTGTCCCCAGAGAACCTTCTTTCCACTTCATTCTTTGTTCCTGTTGTGCAGCCAGGAGCAAGCAGGCACAACGTACCATCCGCCAGGACGTTAATAACATTTGCCAAGATCTTTCATGTATTTTTATTATCTAACCTCAGGTTTTTGTGATGCTTCAGTTGTTGCCTCTTTGAATCTGTTTATCACTTTGTAATGGCCATGACACGACGATTGGATTCCACCCATGCCCGCTACGCCTCTCCTTACAGGGACTCTAGCGCCTCCATACACAACCACCATTCAACCACATCAGGGACAAGCTCAGTGTGACAGACCTGGCAAAGCCGCTGTCAGGCACACTCTTAGATCTCATTGTGTCTCCAACCACTTATCGAGAGAACATCAAGTACTTCTGGTCTGAACTTTTGAATTTTGGAGCAAGAGGGGTACGAAAGTATAGCATATTCAGAAGTGCTGCAACGTGTACGGATATATTGGCACGCAGCTACAAACCCTCAGTTCACCACGGTTTGCGAGAATGAGAGTGTTTTTATGTTAAACATTATGTTTGAGAATAATTCATTGGCTGAACAAACTGATTCATGATATGTTTGCCTTTTGACCGCCGTTACCATACCCGACCATAACACGCCAAAGACCCGAGAAAACAATGCCAAACGAGGATGACCCGCGACCATTAAACACAGTAAAAAGGTATCTAGCGAGACTGTGTCTTTCCAATACCACGCTTTCCGGAAAACTGGTCGCATGTTAGCTTGCCATACTTGAGATGCGGTCATTAGGAAAATCAAACTTACCAAATGCTTTGGCATAGCCGCTGGAACATGTCTGTCGGCCTCTCCGGCACGAGCCATTCTGTTCCTGTGTCTCTGTCCAAGTTTGTGGGCTCTCTCGGCCTTCGTTCTGAGGACCTCGTTGCCCTGAACACCATCCTCTCTGCGGTTGCTCTGGGATCTGGCTCTGCTCTTTGAGCGCATCTTGGCCTCGTAATCTGGGTCGTCGACGTCCATTGCCTCCTCGGTACCGGTGCGACTGCGGATAGGCTGGCGACCTCTCGACTGAGATCTGGCACGGGAAGTAATGGAGGCGGTGTCGTGACCAAGCTGGTCGAGGGAATCGTCCATCTCGGAAAGCTTGACCTTGAGAGAAGTGCGCGGAATGACAGCTCTGTTCTTCAAAGACTTCTTCATCTTGGCAGCGTTGCGGATCAACGTTCTCTTCTCTCTGATCAGCTCAGCCTTCATGCGGATGTCGGCATCCTCAGCATCCTCAAGATCCTCCTCAGAGTCGTAGTAACCCTCGGTCTCGAGCTTCTCTTCCTCCTCCTCAAGAGCAGTAAGCTTAGCCTCGATCTCTGGATCAATGAAGTCGTAGACGTTCTTGCCATCGAAGACTTCTGGAACCTTGTCGTACTTCCACTCATCGTTCTCAAGCATGTACTTGTCCTTAAGGTTGACGTTGTAGACACCAGCACCACCGTTGGCCTCCTCAATATCGCGAGCAAGAACTTTGCGCTCAGGATCATTCCTGTCGTACTTCTTCATGGTCTTGACGGCCTCTGGAATAAACGCCTCTCTAACAACGCCGTTCATTGGTCTGGCAACGTGGATACGTGCGAGAACGTCACCAAGGCGGCCGCCAACAGCGCCGTTACTGGTGGTTCCAGACTTAAGCTTCTGAGCGACACGATCAGCGATCAGTCTCTCGCAAGCAGCGTTCTTAACCTCCTGAACACCCTCCTCAGTTGTGCAAGAAAGCTGAAGCATCTCAACATCTCCTGGCTTGAGAAGCTCCTGAAGCTTGGCAGCAGTCTCTGGGTCCAAATCCTCTGGTCTCATAACATCAATCTTATTGATGACGATGAAGACAAGCTTGTTGGCGAAAAGAGGCTTAATACTCTGGAAAAGAGCGATCTGGGCGGCAACAGTGTAACCACACTGCTCAGAAAGATCCATGAAGTAAAGGATGGCGGATCTCAAGTGAGCAATGGCCGTAATGGACTGCATCTCAATGGTGTTCATCTCCTCGAGCGGGTGGTCAAGGATACCTGGGGTATCAATGGCCTGGAAACGGAGGTACTTGTAGTCGAAGTGACCAACGAACAAGCTCTTGGTAGTGAAAGCATACGGCTGAACATCGACATCGGCTCTGGTGACACTTCTCAAGAAAGATGACTTTCCGACGTTTGGGTACCCGCAGATGAGGAGAGTTCTGGTGTTCGGGTCGATCGATGGGAGACGTCCCAAATGCTGGCGAACCTGGTCGAGATACAAGAGAGGGTCCTTAAGACGCTTGGTGATGGTGGCCATGCGACCAAGAGCGGCGCGCTTCAGCTGCTTACACTGGAAGAGCGACTGCGCATACTTGAGGAGACGGACATAATCTCTGGAGACCGTCTCGATAAGGTGCTTTGCGGTGGCCAACTGGCCAAGGGCGATACGGAAATGGTCGGCGTCGTAAAGAGTGTTGAGGAGATCCTTGTGGAATGGGTGAATGTCCTGAAGGCGTGGGAAACCCTCAAGAATGAGGTTGATCTTCTCGCTGAAAGTCTCCTGGGTGAACTTGACCTTGCGAGTATAGAAGTCTGCTGCGATTAGTTGTGCGCCATAATGCGGTGAGAGGTACAAGACATACTTCTAATTCTGCTGATCTGGAAACCAGCACGAATTTGAGTTGGCAGACGCCTCTGGGTTCTGCTCAACACGATGTCGAGAAACTCCTGCGACGTCGGCACCGGCTGGATATCCTTCCATGTAGTCTTCATTTTGGCGGAGTGTATGGAGAACTGTGTTGTCTCGCAAACTCTCGTCAAAAATCAAACCACAAACTTTCGCCGCGATACAGTGAATTTGTGGAGGCGCAAAATCTTGAGTTTAGCGCTAAAATTATCTTATCGCCGACGCACGGGTGCATGCGGCCGCTGGGGAACTTTCCCCACCATTTGGGTTCAGGCGCAAAGTATCACGGTATCTCTCGTATTTAAAACTCGAGAACGCTGCCATACACTCCAATTTAGCTCAAAACCAATCAATATCATTCACCATGTCTACCTCCACCGAGTTGCCTCAATACAAGAAGGATTTTCTCAAGACCGCCATCGATGGTGATGTTCTGAAGTTCGGCAGCTTCGAGCTCAAGTCCAAGCGCATCTCGCCATACTTTTTCAACGCCGGAAACTTTTACCGCGCTGACCTTCTCCGTGCGCTCTCAACTGCCTTCGCAAAGACCATCCTTGACGCGGGCTCCGAGCTCGACTTCGATATTGTCTTTGGCCCAGCATACAAGGGCATCCCACTTGCAACATCCACTGTCGACAAGCTCGCCGAGTTGTGCCCCGAGAAGTACGCTAAGCTGTGTTACTCATTCGATCGCAAGGAGGCCAAGGACCACGGAGAGGGTGGAAACATTGTCGGCGCTCCATTGAAGGGCAAGAGAATCCTCATCGTCGACGATGTCGTGACTGCTGGAACTGCTAAGCGCGAGGCCATCGACAAGATCAGAAAGGAGGGTGGTATTGTTACTGGCATTGTCGTGGCATTGGATCGTCTTGAGAAGCTTCCATCTCCAACTGGCGATGATAGCGCTCCAATGCCAAGTGCGATTGGCGAGATCCGTAGGGAGTACGGAATCCCAGTTGTTGCTATTATCACCATGAACGATATCATTGAGGGCGTGAAGGGTCTTCGTTCCCCAGAGGAGGTCAAGGCAATGGAAGAGTACAGAGCGAAGTATAAGGCAACCGATTAGGTTATTCTTTAAAATGCTGGACACTAAATACCGTAAATCCAGCAGGCAATGGAGTGATCTGGCATTCTGAAATGGTCAGCCATTTCATAAATGCCTTTCAGAATTTATTTAGTTTTTGGTGCTATAGAGTATCTGCAGCTCGCTACATGACAACCTGAACCTAGATGTGAGCAGTGCTTAGAATGGCTATTCTACGTGTGACTCATGGAGCATCTCAGGAGATTGTTGGGACCCAAAAGATGTAGGAGCCATTAAGGATAGCGTGCCATGCCGAGATTCGGAAACGTGCTATCTCATCCTTGGAATAACAATCCAGCAGCAAACTCCATATTGCCATCACACGCCTGCAGTGCCTGGATTGCTTCTTGTCTTGAAAATCCTAGGCCAACCAGCGTATCAATATGCTCATGTGGAAACGCTGGAGCCGATATCGGTGCTTGTGATTGAGCTTGCGGCGAAGTAGCAGCACTGTTTCCAGCTAAAGGAGGTTGAGATGTAGACGCTCCCTCCGCAGATGGGGCCGAAACAACTCCAGATTTGGCACCAATAGTCGTGCCTCCAGGTCCTTCAACTACTGGCTCGTCTGCTCTTGCTTCATCAAAGTCTTTGGGAATGTCGGCTTCGCCCAAAAATGGAACCTCGACACCCTGAATGGCAAGTTTGTCCTTAGCCAAATCTATGCAAGCCTGATGTCTTTTGAGCATATCGAGGCCTAAAAGAAGGTCTACGTCCTTAGCTCCCTGTCCTTCCATGACAGTGAAGCTGCAAGGCAAGAAAAGGCCGCCAATTCTGATCTGTGCCGAATGCACTCTTCCGAGAATCTTTGCAGTGCCAACGCCCCTTGCAAGGCCTGCGAAGCGCTTGTCAATCAGTCTCATAATGCCACATTTTTCGGCGCAACCGGGTGACATGATTGTCGCTTGAGCCCCAGAGTCCACGAATGCCTTGATCTTGTGTCCATTGACTTCTACATCAATATAAAGCATATGGACTCGTCCAAATACTGGAATTGGATGTCAGTATGCTTCAGACCACCATTGGATCTACTTGCTTACCTTCTGGGTTGTGCTCAATAGCATTCTGAAGATTCTCTTGCACTCTTTCCTCGCGAATCATCTCTGCAATTCGCGTCTGTGCTTCAATATCGAATGGATCGGCATTCAAATCTGCAATACGCTGCTGTCGTAAAGCTCTTTCCTGGCGCTCCTGGTCTTGCATTTGATGAAATAGTTGGGCGAACCTAGCAGGATCCTCAATGACTCTCGCAAGCTCCGGTTGGGCACGAAGAGCCTCTTGACGCATTGCGGGGTTACCAAGTAGCTGCAGTCGGATAACCTCTGGATCCTGCACATCTGCCGCACCTCTGGCTTGCTGCTGCCTTGGAGCCTGTTGTGCTTGGTTTGACAGCACCCTCATATCTCGAACGTGCAGAGCAAGCATATCGCCATCTGCTATCTGCAGCTGTTCCATCGTCTTCGCGTCGTCTACCAGGAGCTGCCCATTGTGATAGATGTGCTGGGCGGTCTTTGAAATATGTACTTCCGCTTGTACTGATTCCTTAAGCAGTCCGAGAGTCGTATCCGCCGGGATTTCGAGTGTGAGAAGGTCCTGCTCAATTGCCTCTTCGGCGGCAATGTTGAAAGTGAGCCTCATTGTGAGAGATATTAAGGATGTCTTTAAGTGATGTTAGTGAGCTGCAATTTGCTGATAACTGTTTGGTCCACTACTTGACTTACAGAGAATAGGGTTTTCCGATTCAAGCGCTTGTTAGTAGCGCAAGAGGGCTGTCTAATCGACTGAGACTAAAATGTAGTCTTGAAATGCGAGGTGGGGTAATATCGAAATGTGGCGCGGAAACTTTGAGACCGTTCTAGTCGTCGTCTTATAAATGCTACCTTATCTTCTCCGTGTAAGCTGGCTGGCGTCGCTTGTGAGACAGATTATACACTGGTCGGGCTGAGGGATCAGAGACCTGACAATTGTGCAGTGGGAAAATTATCTTCTCGTCCGGTTTCTGAGGGATTTGAGGTCGCTCGTTATGACATATGGACATCGGCCACAATCCAGCCAGGTGTTTTAGCGTAGACGCCGGGTAAGTCTCGGCAAGTTTTGACAACACCAACCATGACACAAGACGCTGTGGTTAGGGCCCTGCACTGTACGATTACAATTACGGATTTGTGAGACCAAAAATTTACAAAAACATGTAAGCCGGTAAATTTACAGACATATTTTTCAAGATAGGACCAACTGTGACCTCGATTTGGCAAAAAGTGGGCCGTATGCACCTTGGCATCTAAACGCATTTCCGTTTTAGGGTGTTTTGGGTCATCCTCTGGCTGTAAAATAATTGTACTTGTAAATGGTTCTGTTCCCTCAAATACCTAAATTTTACCGTAATTAGAAAAAACTACTGTAGTTATGCGAGGCCCAACTGTGATTGACCATCGATGTCTCGGACTTTAAGTACAGTACCTGTAATGAAGTAGTCGTTTCATACAGCTTCTTCAGGAGGACTTGGTTATTAGAGTTGATCATGAATATATTCTTGAATATATTCTTAGACAGTTCTTATAGTAATCTCTCCCCAAGGTTCCTCTTGCGTCCAGGCGACTAGCCTGTCTTGGGTGCTTGGCCGTCCTGCCGTACACTGCCGTGCCGTTTCCAGCATGAACATGTTCCTAAAATTTGCATTCCGTCACTTCTCGTAGCAGTCAATTCATTTTTTACTGCACTCTGTTTCAATGCCCTACAGAGCGAGAAATCAGGTACGTTTTATCTATGATTCTGCAAAGATGCAATATGAAGCCGGTCGTGCAATACTAATTTCAATATCAAGGCGTCTCAAGGCCTTAGTTTCATGGTCGGTCTTTCCTCTCTATCTTTATCTTTTTTCCAGCCCAAATTTCTCTTTTGAGGTTTACCCCTTCCCCGCATTTCTGCGGCCGCCTGGTTCCTGGCCAAGGTACAAGGGTACCTGCCCATCACGTCGCGACATCCCACTGTCCAGAACCGTCGCCTTCATCTGCTTCAGCTGACAATATAACTTCAGTCTTTAACAATGTCGCCAAAAACCAACGGCCAGGTGATGAAGGAGGAGCCGGTTGTTGAGCATCAGGACGACGACGACGACTGGGTTGATGATTCTCCAGAGAAGCCAGTCGGAAGGTCCCTTCTCGCGAGAGGAGAGCAGGGCAAAGATCAAGGAGCGGATGGAGCTCGCACTCTCCACTCCCTAAACCCATATACTCGCCCACTCACCATCTCCGACCTCGACTCGTGCATTGCCCTTGAGAACGCTGCTTTCGAGGACCCAGGTGAGAGATGCTCGCCAGAAAAGGTATGTTGCAATTTTCCTTTCTCCACGTGCCTATTATGTTTGGGGATGATCAGCCACCGAGAGAATTTCAACAGTTTGGCAGCGTTTGGTTGTGCTTTGGTACAACAATATGCTGTTGTTCATGAGCACACTGAATTCAATCAGGCATCCTATCGGTATTAAGTGTATATTTTCAACGTCCTTCAGTAAAGCATAAGACTGCCTGCTTTTCGGAAATGGACGCCAGCCAAGTGACATTGCTAACACAACTCAGTTCAAGTACCGTCTCACTAAGTGCGGAGAGCTCAGTCTTGGGATCTTTTGCACCGTCGATGCTGATTCCAAACTTCCAGCAGAGACTCTGTCAACTGCGAGACCGGTAACCACCAGCCGTCCAAACTCACGTTCTGTCCTCCTTGGACACGTTGTTTCCACCAAGACTCGCGATGCTCTTGCTACCGATGCCGCCATGGATTACCCTCGTGACTGGGAGACCTCGAAAAATGCGGAGACGAAGATTGGCCACCACGAGGACGGGAGAACCATTTGCATTCACTCTCTTGCCGTCCTTCCTGCTTTCCAGAAGAGCTCGGTTGGACGCACCTTGTTGCTGACCTACCGTCAGAACATAGACGGGGCTGGTATTGCTGACAGACTTGCACTCATTGCCCACGATGTATATGCACCTTCATCCCTTACATAGTTACTCAACTAACATGCTTAGCACTTGGTTCCATACTACGAGAAGTTTGGTTTCGTGAACATGGGCCCAAGCAAGGCACAGTTTGGTGGCGGAGGATGGGTTGATATGGTTCGTGACGTTCCACCTGCCCAGAAGGTTGTCTACGGCCGTTAAATTAATACTTCCCTTCAGGCGTACGACCTCAAGCCGATTGAGGCGAGAGCCATGTACGGATGAGTTATGCGACACATCAATGATAGTGATGATTTTATGATACCGAATGGCAAGCACTCTTGAATCCCTACCATCACCAGTTTTGCTCTTCTGCTTCTCTCTGTCCCCGGGATGTCAGGCTCTGATATTGTGCATGGATTAACAACCAGTTTCGAATCTGGAAAACAATATCCCCCATATACAATCCTCCGTTCGGATTATCTCTAATTCATCCCACACTACTGTCCCAACTGGTCAGTCTCTCCGTGGTAGTAATAGTCCTCGTTTTCCAGTTCTCATACGGCCGTCGGTCGGATGGACCGGCCGCAGAAAATTGATCCAGATCTGGAACTATGGTAAGAGAAAATCAAGAAAGGGTGGACATTGTGCATTTCAATTGGCCTAGAACAAATCCTTTCTTGTCAGTAGACGAGGACAATCGATGGGCAGTATATTGGTTTTGCTGCAGTATACCGCATTAACATGGATATAAGACCTGGCCTTATAGCGGAAGACACTGTCATATCGAGATTTATCGGGGGATCTTGAATGCGAGGTGGTTTTATCTTTCTGTTCTTTTTGAAGCCAATTTAGCCCCAGACCGCTGTTGGTAGTTGAAAATCCCGAAGATTGATTCCTGGGAACAGGGTCTTATACACCAGGTAGCCTTATATAAGAGGTAAACTCATAAACCAGTAAATGCGGTATGCTGGAATTCGCCGTTGCAATATGGTATCAATTATTTTATTCTTAACGACAGGGATGATCTGGCTACCTGATCTTGTAAATGCATGGCTTGAGGACAGAAGCTTCGCTTGAAATTGGAATGTCCTCTTCCTTCTTCGCATCAATGAACTTCTTGCCCGGCTTTGGCTTCCAAGTCTCACCAGCCTTCTTCATAGCCTCTGGAATTGGGACACACTTGCCCTTGATCGGAGTGGCCGCCTTCACGAAAGTCATCTTGACAAACATGCGGTTGCTCAGATCAACAGCCTTGTCATTCTGCAAAACGAATCCACGCTTTCGCAACACCTCAACGAAGGCAGAAACATCAGTCTCCTGCGAGTTGTCGTCATGTCCATCCACTTCGATCAACAAATCCTTGTCATCAGCCGCCTCCTCCATCTTCTTCAAGGTCTTCTTGTCTGGCTTCTTCCTGTTTCCAACACTGTGCTCCACGCGCTGATGCTTCCCACTGACTCTCCCAAATCTACTCTTGATCTCTGCAACCCACAGCTCTCCCTTCCAGTGCAAAATTCTGTATGCCTCCTCGATAAATTCAATCCAGTTGGTGCCCATGAGCGCCAAGCAGAATATCGCAACATCACAACTATTGTCCTCCAATGGCAGATCCGCGATATCAGCCTTGGTGACAAATGGCGACGGGTTCTGCAAATCGTAACTGAAGACCTGAACTTTTAGCTTCTTCTTGTCCTTCTCGAGCTTCTGCGTCAACATTGCATCACCACAGCCCAAGTCGGCAATGTAGCAAATGCCCTCTGTTCTTGGAAGAGGCAGCAGAGCACCGCTCGTTGCAGCGGCGTCAGCATCAACCTTGACACCGCGTGGTGGTGCCTTGACCTTTCCACGCTTCTGAATCTGCTCAATGTATGTGTCGACTGGATTCTCTGGCCAAACCTCGACTTGGCGGCGGAAGCCCTCATGGTACTCGTGGAACAGTTCTGGGTTGTCAGAAAACTCCTTGAGAGAGTCATTGGATGGTGTGGTGTAGAGTTGCTGGTTAAGATGGCGGAAGCGGGCAGAAATAAGCTTCTGTCTCATGGCGGCTTGAAGTGGTGTAAGCTTTGGCTCGGCCTTCTTGACAACTGCTGGTGCGGAAACTGTGGTTGGTGCAGACTCTCCGGTGGCAGCCATTTTCGACTTCTTCTCCTTCTTCTTTTCTTTCTGTGCCTTCCTCTTCTCTCCTCTTTCCGAGAGCTTAATTGGCTCATCGGTGCCACCCATCGCTGTATCCTTTACCTCCTCATCCTTCGCTGCTGGTGCGACAGCCTTCTCCTCAGCTACGCCAGCGTCCTGGGCGGTCTTTTGCTTCTTGCCCTTGGGCGTATCCTCCTTGGCAGCTGGAGCTGGCTTGCTCTTGTCCTTCTTCTCGATAACGGTCTCCCAAAGCTCGGCAATATTCTCGTCGTTGACCTCAGGCTTCTCCTTGCGCTTGCGCTTGTTCTCTCGGGTTCTCGCAACAGCTCCGCCCTCAGCGGTTGGGATTGGTGCTGGCGTAGCGTCCGGCTTTGCAGTAGTTTGCGTCTTCAGCGCCTCCGTTGGCACTGCCCATCCTTTGACGGCGAACATATTGGATAAATGTTCGTTGAAGATGGCAGATTGTCGTGTTGTGTATAGATAGGACGCGATAAGGTTGAGATTGCGAGCCCTGGCACCTAATTTTTTTGAATCTGATTGTCAAAGTTCCCTTGGCCTGTTTGGCTTGCCCCACACCTTTGAACAGACAAATGCAGACATCGATTGGCATTTCTCAAGTACGAAATACGACAACATCACAACGACCTATCTCGACGAGCATAGTTCCATAGATGTATAGCAAAGCTTATAATAGCTAGCCGAATAATAAGCTCCCATTTTTTCCATTTATTTCAGGAGCCTTTGGCAGAATTAAAATCGAGCTCCGGCGATCCGTCAGCCGACTAAAGCAAGGGACACATACAACTAAGATGAACTTTTCTTAAACAGATTTATGTAATTCCAAACCTTTGATTTTAACTTAGGGTGGGACATCTCGAAGCCTCGATGGGCAAGTGGGATGTAAGGGTCTGGCACCAATATCAGTTTGTCGGCCAAAAGTCGTGATGTCCGAGTATTATTTCTGTACCAGGAATCAAGCTTCCCACGCCGGGTAACCCCACTAGAAAGGGTTGCATTCGGTATATTGGAGGGCAACATTTTTTTTAAGAATCCAGCTTGCAGATTCAAAGAACGGTATTGAACAGGTTTATTCTCAAACTCTGGAGCATTAGATAGAGGGTAGCAGGCTACAGAAATAGAAACCAAGTCGGGTTTGAAAGCATGTCAGAGCATGGACTCAACGTCGAACTGAGGCCAAGGACATTTCCTCCTCCAGCTGTCCTTCGTCTTCGGAAGTATAGAAGTGTATTATCCTAGCGTCTGAATAATGGCAATAATTAGAAGACACAAGACGGAGCTATAGCCAGCTGTTGAACTTACACATGAGAGGCTCAACGAGTTGCCAGCGTGGTGGCAAGCAGGAGGCGGTGTTCTGCGCCGAACTTATTCAGGAACCAGTTTTATGTACCCTACTCGTACGGAGCGGCAATGCTGATCAGGGTCGCTTGGGGTTCGGGCCTGCGTAACACAAAACGAGGCAGGTGTGGGGTGCAGAACGGGTGGGGCGTCATAAAGAAGCTTCGAAGCGTTTCAGGTGGCGGAAAGTCGAGATGGCTTCAGCACTTTCCAGTGGCAAATGGAAGGGTCGAGGAGAGGTAGGAAATGATCACCGTGGAAGTGTCATGGAGGTTTTTCCATCCATTCTTCAGCAAGAGCCATTAAGGTGACCTTGCTATCACGAGCGCGCAAAACTGAGTGGATCAGATGCAGAGCAAAACCGTTGGGTTGTGCACTCGTACGAAACGCACAAAGCTCTCCAGAAGTTCCAGGCGAGTTTAAAGCCTTTTGGAGATTTGATACGGGTAGTGGCATCACCCGGCTCACGCCGACGGTGGAGTAGGAAGCAAGAGTGGCAGCATATAGGGCAAAAAGCATGCGATTCATGAATCGCACGAGCAGGTCATCCAACGGCAAAGCCTTTTCGAGTCAACCCTTTCGTCCTTTCTCCAGGTTTTAGGTGCATTCTAGCCTAGACAAGGTCAGGGGGCATCTGTAGCCGCCTTGGCGTTGAGGTAAAGAAAGGTCCACTAATGAATATCCCCAATACCGAAGGAATGTCGTCATTAGCGCGATCGGAGAGTGGAACTGTTGAGTGTCAAGTATCCCAACAAACAACGATGGACAGGGGGTTTAGAAGACTGGATAACGTGTTTTCGTCTGCAAAAAAAGCGAAAAGACCACGCAACCACACAAAGCTAAGAAAGCTCGGAGGCATCTGGGGCAAGCTGTTCTCTCATGTCATCTGTTTAGGAATTGGCATGTGATAGTGGATGCGGCGGTAGATGGGAGCAATATCACAATCGCAGGCCGTACAAACGACGAGGCTGAAGATATCTACTCGGGTACATCATGCGTCATCCGTACGACCTGAGACCACTCAGGAACGTTGGATTAACACGAGCCATCCCAACAATAATATCTAGGGCGACCACAAGCAGGAACCCGATTAATCTGTGAGGTGATGAGAAATGATAAGATCGCAAGATGCAAACGCAATTGGCATGTGCTTCTTGTAACCTTGGTGGCATCAGCCGCCGTCACACTTTCACAAAGCAGATTTGGGTGTTCAATAGCGCATGAACGAAACTCACAGCCAAGCGGGTGAAGATAAACAATGGCTGTCAAAAAAGCGATGAGAGAGCCAGGACTAAGGCAGGCAAACGTCAGAAGGGATGCCATAGAAGTGAAGTCTGGCGTGCCACTCTCATCTCCTCCGCATTTGGAGTGAGATTGCGATTAGACAGATGATCTAAAAGAAGAAGTGACTTTGAAAATAAAGAAGCTAGCTGTGAATGGGATCGGTGCTAGAGTAAAACTGGTCACTTTTCCCTCCATCCTACTCGTTGCTTCTCTGCTTGTGATTCCTATTCTTATTCGTGGCAACTGCCTAGCACTGACGTAAAAGTTGTTGATGGAGGGTGAGTCTTTAGATGAATTCAACGCGGACGAGGTATCTCGACTTGGCAACTTTTCCCATAGCTGTGGCGAAAGAGCTGCACACTCCTTCAGCCCTCAGAGCATTTCCCAGGGATCATCAATTCTCGCCCCTCGGCGGCTGTCCTGTCGTCCTCTTCCGGGCCCTTCTCGTCGGTCCCGGCCTGACATCCCAGGCGCAATTTCTGCTTCGGGCGCTGTCCCCTGCTGGTCTCTCACCCATTCATCCCCATCTCCGACCAATCATCCTTGCCCCTCCTTGGCCCGGCCGCATCTTCGATTTCCCAACTTCCCACCCGCCGCCCACTAGCGCATACCACTCTAAGCCCACCCGACCAGGGCCAGCTTTTATAAAAGTGTTGGTCCCGTCCAGCAGTTCCCCCCTTCTTTTCCACTCTTCTTCACGATACTGTCAATTCTCGACTCGAAGGATAGAGAATAACACCGTCAATATGGCAGACGTCAAGCTTCAAACTGCCGCTCAAGAGCCCTCGAGCATGGCTTCAACTAACGAGCCAAATCGTAACCCAAAGTACGATGCAAAGAAACCACACATCACGGAGTTGCCAATGACTGCTTCCAACTGGTATAAGCATGTCAACTGGTTGAACGTCACCCTCATCATCGGGGTCCCAGTCTACGGCATGATCATGTCTTACTGGACTCCATTGCACTGGAAGACTGGTATTTTCGCTTTCTGCTACTACTTCATGACCGGTCTCGGTATCACTGCTGGTATGTTTCACCATCATTCTCAAATTTCCTAAACCACTGCTAACATTCAATTTAGGTTATCATCGCCTTTGGGCTCACAGCTCTTACTCCGCTACCCTTCCACTGAAGATCTTGCTCGCCGCCGCTGGAGGTGGCGCCGTTGAGGGTTCCATCAGATGGTGGTCCAGAGACCATCGGGCTCACCACAGATACACCGATACCGACAAGGACCCATACTCTGTCCGCAAGGGTCTTGTCTACTCCCACTTCGGATGGATGTTGATGAAGCAGAATCCAAAGCGCATCGGCCGTACCGACATATCCGACTTGAACGATGACCCAGTCGTCGTATGGCAGCACCGCAACTACCTCAAGGTCGTCATCTTCATGGGAATGATCTTCCCAATGTTGGTTTGCGGCCTTGGGTGGGGAGACTGGAAGGGAGGCTTCATCTACGCCGGTATCCTCCGCATTTTCGTCGTCCAACAGGCTACCTTCTGTGTCAACTCTCTTGCCCACTGGCTTGGTGACCAGCCATTCGATGACCGCAACTCCCCAAGAGATCACTTCATCACCGCCATCGCCACACTTGGTGAGGGATACCACAACTTCCACCACGAGTTTCCATCCGATTATCGCAATGCCATCACCTGGTACCAATACGACCCAACCAAGTGGTCCATCTGGGTCTGGACGCAGCTTGGTCTCGCCTACGATTTGAAACAGTTCAAGTCCAACGAGATTCATAAGGGCCGCCTCCAGCAGCTCCAGAAGAAGCTTGATCAGAAGCGTGCCACCCTCGACTGGGGTATTCCGCTCGAGCAGCTCCCAATCATCTCTTGGGACGACTACAAGACTGAGGCCAAAAACGGTCGTGCTCTCGTCGCTGTTGCCGGCGTCATCCACGATGTCGGTGATTTCATCAAGGACCACCCAGGTGGAAAGGCTCTCATCGCTTCTGGTATTGGAAAGGACGCTACCGCCATGTTCAACGGTGGTGTCTACAACCACTCCAACGCTGCCCACAACTTGCTTTCTACCATGCGCGTCGGCGTCCTCCGTGGAGGAACCGAGGTCGAGATCTGGAAGCAGGCCCAGCGCGAAAACAAGGATGTCTCGTTCGTTTCTGACACTGCCGGCCAGCGCATCATCCGCGCCGGTTCCCAGGTCACTCGCATCAGCGAGCCAGTTGCATCTGCTGATGCAGCATAAATGTCTCACCCTTGCTGGTAGATGATATGTACAGATAGGCTCGTTGTGCGGAGTCGGAAAAATAATGACGAGATGAAACGGGGAAGAAAAGAAGAGCATTCTTGATCTCCCTTGCACTGCGGGAAAGTTGTTTTGAGCGATACAGGTTTGTTCTTAGACAGGGACATGGCGTTCAGGAGTGGCAATTTGTGATGGATGGCGATATCAAATGACGATAGTCGTACACTCTTTTATCTTTATAGTTGTAATTACCGCTCTGACGAGGGTGATGGGGACGATGGGTTGTAAAGTCCCTTTTGGGCTTTTGTAAATAGCTGATGACATTTATAATAACCCCACACCACTTCTGCTCTGCACTACTGTGCCACTTCGTCCGTCAGTGACGGGTCCTTCTCCTCTACTATATCCATCCGGTTAACCGGTTTGGATCTTTGTAATATTGCCAATCAAATTTTAAGTGGAAATGACAAGAGGTTGCCTACGCCAAGAATCAAGAGATTCATGATGATAATTTATTCTCCTCCATCTCAACTCCTGGTTCCAAGCACCTCTAACCTGCGGAACGGAAAGAAAGTAGCCTTCACTCTCGTTTATCATTCAAATGATAAAGCAAAAAAGGGCCTAATCCGGGATTGAACCGGAGACCTCTTACATTTTAGAGCCATTTTTAAGCTGGCACCCAAAGCAAGAATTCTACCACTGAACTATCAGGCCTTTTGATTGGTTGCCTATGAATGTTTGTTTACATATTGAATGAATACTTGGGCGTCGCTGGAGGGTCCGACATGACTTTACATGCGAGATGGAAGGAACGACACGTCCGCAACTCAAAATGGGAAGAGTGACCAAGCCCAACATTTCAGATGTCAGGAGCGGCGTTGGGCGGAAGTAGCAGAGTACTCGAGTAGCTGCGAGTAGAGTAGCCATAATGCTACTCACCTAATTACTCGAGTGGGTATGAGTAGTCTGCCACGACCAACGTAAATGAATGTCCAACTCCATTTAGCTTAGATCGAAGCTAGGCCAGGCTTAAAACAGCACATCTCTTCTACTCACAGGTACTCGAGTATCCAGGATGAATTACTCACAGTGAGCACTAGTCTTGAGATATCCTACTCGTGAGTTGGAGAATGCTACTTAAGTACTACTCTCGCCACGCTGGCCAGGAGCGACCTTGCTTTTCACGGAATCAATGCAATATAAATCACAACAATCTAAAACAATCACACACACCCACAGACTGAGGAGAACCGGACATCTCGTCAGCTCTGCCATACATAAACCACAGATCGGCAGACTAGTAGTTTGACCATCGAATACCTGTTATTATATGTTTTTATTATTTTTTGGAGGGGGTAGTTCTTTCGTTTTTGGTTGTCTGGTATTTTGCTTTGCGGAAGGCAGGTTTGTGGTCAAGAGATATGACGGCATGGCTTGTGATCTTCTAGACATCAGAACACTGGCACAATAGCAGCAACAAGTAGATGTTACTCAACGATGCCCATGACACCCAGGGCCCACGCACAAGAGGAGTAGTAGTAATATAATGGTATCTGGTTCTCCTTTTCGTCGCTGCCCGCCCTCTTGTTGAAGAGTCAGGACCCCCTGCTGCACCTAGATATGCGCCCATAGGTAGTTGCTCTCCATCATGCTGGCGTGTTTGTCATGCTATATAGTCCGTGGTATACATGTTTCTTTTGTGTTGTCTTCTAAATGCTCCTTCCTCCAGCCGTGACCAGTTCTGCAGTAACTCTTGGCCCACACCAACATCTGCCGTCCAAGCCTCGCCCCTCAGCTATTACCACCTTGTGCAGAAGTGAAGGGCATCGGCTGTACCCGGCGCTCTCGTTGACCTGAAATATGAGAGCGTGATAGTTCAACTCGGCTCAGAGCTGCACTTTAGTGGAAAGCCTCGTCACTACTGGCAGTCCTCAAACTGTGTTGTTGAACCATCAACCATGTCTTCTCTCCAGCCAGCCGATTCCCCGCCCGTATTGGTTCGTTCATCGATTCTCCTTCATCCACGATCGATCGCAGCGCTTCACCAGTTCGAGGTCCTCGGGCTCTGATTCTCGAACTGCGGCTCCATACTACCACTCTTCGAGCTACTCGAATCATCACTCAGATTCAGCGTCTTAAACACTTGCTTCATATCCCTCAAATCCTCCCCAATATCGTCTTTGGGTGCTGAGCTACGCTCCTCCACAAAATTATGAATCACCTTGATCACCGGCGGACAACTTTCGTTGTTGGGTAGCCACCAGTCCATGACCGAGTCGTCGCCGAAGAGTTCGGACATTTTTAGGCGGAAGGAGTGCGGGAATGTATAGCTACAGATTATTAGCAGAGATCGTTTTCGATTTATGAATTACACCCACCCATGGCATTCAACCAAAGCCAACTTCCGCCTCACCCACATATGATACCTCGAATTCTGTGGAAGCAAAATCGCCGCAATACCCAAACACGCCTGGCCAGCAATCACCCCCCCCTTCGGACTACCCGGATAAAGCTCGATAGCCTCAAAATACTGACAAGTCTGATGCGCCAAGCTCCGCAAATCCATATGCGCCGGCGTGTCGTCCTGCGCGCCCGCCAGCCGGAAGTTGAGGTATTTACGCATGATCATGACACCCAGGTGGTCTTGGCGGAGAATATTGATGGGCCATAGTTCACCGGTGAACAATAGACCTGGCATGTACGGGTCGACGATGTCGTTTGGGTCCCGTGGTGGTGCGTCGAGGAAGTCTGTTACGGCGTACCGTGGATCTATAAGTGCAGGATCCATTTTTTCCAACCAGTCATCGAGTATTACGGCAATTTCTGCTTCTTTGGCGTGGAAATCGTCCATGCTTATTCGTCCTTTTATGATATCGGCTGTGAGGTTTGCGATCTGCATGCCGATGAGTCGGAGTTCTGTAGACTTGGATTCTATTTTGCGCCGTATGTCATTCGGATCCTCTGCAGCTCGCCTGATATTGTAACTGTGAGCATATGTGAACCACATGTCAGACAAACTAGAGCTGTAGCCTCCTAGCAAGGCACCGTATAAGTCGAAGCGGCAGTACCAGCCTAGCATCATTCGATCGAGTGGCGTTTCCATTGCGGTTTGAGGCGTGTAAAGTGTAGTGAGGAGTGAACATGCAGCGTTCTGGTGACTCACTACTCTTGGTGTTAGCCTGTGGCTCTTGCTCTTTTAGACTGAGATATCATACGTAAATTGACCCAGTCACCCAGGTATTCCTCTATCGTTGCAAGCTGTAACATGCACAGTAAAGAGCCTATGTTTGGTTTCTCGCCCTTCTTCAACGCCTTCAAAAGCAAAGTGACTGCTTTATTATAAGGTTGTAAGAAGTCCTGGATCTTCCCTTGCGGGTTCTGTAGCGTGTAATGAAAGGCGGCAAATCCCACGACGGCGTTTAAAAGTGCCTCATGCCTGAATGCTTCTTCAAGAAGCTCTTTGTGTAATATGTAGTCGAAGTCGCACTTCATAGAATAGTGGTGATATGTTATGTTGTTGACAAAATAGTTAATAAAGAATTTCATGTCTTTTGGCAGTGATTCTCGGTCGATTGATGGTTTCCCCGGCCTGTCTCCAAGGGAATGATATACCGAGCTTCCTACAGAGGGAGTAGGGGAGGCCTCCTGATCTGTGGTAAGTGAAGGCGTATCCGAGCTATTATAGCCACGATAGCCTCTTTGCTTTAAAGAATCTGGTAAGCTGGGACGTCGATCATCATCATTAAAGCGCAGCTCGTCTCCGTCGATTATCGTCTCAAGTCTGTTGTTCTCCTCGTCGTCACTACCATCATCAGATGAGTCGCCATCCTGACCTGCAGATTTTGACCCCTTTCCACCAGTTTTCGAAGTTGTCGCTGGGTCTGGATACGCACAATCGCGATTTCCTTTACGACATCCTACCACAATTAGGAACCCGAACTTGGGCATATTGCTTGTACGGGCACTTACTCTCGCAAACTGGACGACCTTCGTCGCACTAAGTCAACCGATTAGCAAACCTTCTAGAACCTCAACGCATCTGAACTACATACCTTTACACGACGCTGCCTACACGTGAAACATCCAGATCTTGTCCTCCTGTGCTTCACGTTGTCTCCTGCTGCCCCTTTCCGTCTGTTTCGCGCAGTCTTGGGTGTAATCATCTCAAACTCCAGTGGCGAGTAATTTTTAGGATCCCGGAACAAGCAATTTGGGTTGATGTGTTCGCCTGCAGAACTGAGGTGGTAAGAGGAGTAAGACGCCCTAGGTACGTCTTCAAAGGCTCGGGTTGTTGGCGGATAGCCAGAGAGATACGCTTGCTGATTCTGAGGAGGGCATCCAGTCATTGTTTGTAGCTATATGTGGGTAGTCGACGTTTGAAGAGGGTAGGATGGGGTCTCTGACGGAAGTGCGCTGTCCATGTACCGCGTCCACAAATTTATTCAGAGATTGAAGTTATCCACCTCCTTGCGGGAAGACCACGATTCGTATTTCGGAGGTAAAGCTATTATCGTCGAGCAGAGGTGTTCCGCTGAGTGCTCTAGAGGCTGGGCTCTGATGTGAGCAATGGATTCGAACCTCTCACGGTGCAATCGTTATCGTAACCTGGAGCGGTATCGCCGTCGCAGATGCTGCGCTGGTTAGAGACAGGAAAATCGTCTGTGGTCCAACCGGTTTTCCTAACACTATGCGCCGGAACAAATATGTTTTGGGCTAAGGTCGAACGCTCGAGGGCATCTGGGATGGCGCAACTTTCACTTGGTTCGCGGGGCAAGTGGGCTGCTTCTGTCAAAGACGTGAGCTGCGCGGGGTAGTTTTGAGGCTGAAGTGACCGAGTTTGTGGCTCCAAGGTATCCAGTGATGTTGCTTAGCTATGGTAGGTTCGAAGATCGGTAACGGCTGTAACGGCAAGTTGCGCACGGCGCATGAAGGCTCCCGGGATCGAGGAGAATGGGACGTTGACGGCGCTATGGGTGCTCGGCCATTTGTCAAGGCTGCGATCTCGTACTCGGAGAGTAACCGCGATTCCAAAAGACTGAGGATCTACAGTATATCGACGTTGGATGCCCGCAGGTTGAAGACGGTAAATTATGGAGTAGCAAGGCTGCCGCGGATCACATCAGTCAGGGTCGATGTTGGTGCTTGGCTTCAGATACGAGCTATATTAGCTGAGCTCAACCAGGAATGCTCAAGCTGCAACAGTGCACATAATTGAAGGTGGTGGGTTCAGGAGGAGTATTCTCGTCAGCGTGGGAGAGCATGTCGTCCGGATTGAAGATAGCGCGGATGCTGGGTGCGTGTCCCTTTCACACCTCAGTTCGGGAGTTACAGTTGCAGCAGTATGGAGTACTCGCTCTCGGGATGCTGATAGGCGGGATATGCCGGTTTGCGCTTGCCGTGCTCAGCGCCCATTGCCCATTGCCCATTGCCCAGTATCTCGGTGCTCCCATTGCCCATTGCACAGTATCTCGGTGCTCCCATTGCTCCCCACGGTGTCGGACAGACATTTCAGGCCGCAAGGATGAGATGCTACTGACGAGCTTCTTTCTCACAGTCGGGCCCACGCATCGCAACGCAACGGTGCAGTGACGCTGCTGTAACCTGTTTGCTGGGATGTGAATGCGCGGCGAGTCGCAGTGCATGGCCCTCACACTACAATTATGCACACTGCTGCAATCAAAATGCAATAATTATGCGCAATGAGCACAGCAAATCACATCACTAAGTCTCCGAGAAGTCACCGCGGGTTATGTACTCCGTACTCCGTAGGGACTATCACCATTTCAGAGATGGCATACATAAGAGCGACGGCCAGGACTGTCGGGACCTCTCCCGCAGGAACTAATTACCAGCGTTTGACAAGCAGCATCCAATGAAGAGTCTGGCTAGCGGCCACAGGCGGGAATATGCAGACTTGTCACCACTTGAGCTTCCAGGTCTGCGGCCAAGGAACGCCCGGACTGCTTCTAAAGGCGCCCCGTGCCAAATCAGTCCTTCTGTCCCGCCGTGTCTGCCAGGATAAGCCAGCATGCTCAACGGCTTCCAACAAAAACGTTATTTATTGTCTTTTCGACTGTTGTCGTATACGGGATTGGCCATTGTGAGCCGGCGCACGGCCGTGGGCAGAGGGAAACGGATTGTGGAGGAGGCTCCAAAGGACAGCGGCAGGCGTGCAACGTTGTCCGTGCTGGTACTGTACTCGTAACTTTCGCGGTGAAACAAAGTTGTTTCGGTGCGCGGCGACGTAAAGGCCATTGTCCGTCAGAAGTGCCATGGTGCTAGAGTAACTAGTTGTCAGAAGTGTCATGGTGCTAGAGTAACTAGTTGTCAGGAGTGTCATGGTGTTAGAGTAACTAGATGGCGGGAGATGACATAAACCCGAGACAATGTTGAGTATCTATCTATCACATGCTGAAAGATTTGAAAACTGATGACATACCTCCGAAAGACGAACCCCGAAGGTACGCGGAGATACAATATACTGTACTTACCCCGCTTGAAACCTTTCCGCTTCTCCAGCTCAGAAAAGGTCCACTTTGCGAATACTCTTATGATACGGACTCGGAGAATGAGAACCACCAAGCCATTCACTCATTCCGTGCATATATGGGCTTACAAGGGCTTACATGGGCATACATGGGCATACATGGGCATACATGGGCTTACATCGGCATACAAATTAGGGTATGATCTCCGTACGCGCAACAAATATCTCATTAGGCGGTGTGTTGTCCTTCCCGCTGACCATATTAGTCTCGCTGTCATTCCAGAGCATGCAAGCACCCAAAGGTGCGCACCAGTCACGAGAAGGTCTGACATTTCACCGACCAGAGTTTCATAAATTGCCATACGACTCTGCCCCGACCTGTGACTTTGACTCTTCTCGGGATGTACGAGTAGACTGGAAAGAGAACACCATCTCCCACCATAAGGACTTTCAAGGATTGCCACGAGTAGGCTGACTGGTTGGCCGGCGCATGAGCTATAGTCCTATAGTACCCTCGGAAGCTCAGCAGCTCCACATCAAGCCTTTGTCAGAGTTTGGCAAGAGAGGCGCACCAGCTCTGAAGATTTGTTCGTCCCACCCTTCAACTCATGAGGCGCCATAGCACCAGCGAAAACGTGGCAAATACAGCGTTACACAACATCTCAGACCCTTGAAGAACATCACTGCGCTGCTGCAGTCTAGCAGTCTAGCCCGCCAGGTTCCTTGGTAAGCTCGGCCTAAGCACTCCACCCACAGCGCCAACTGCAAGACTTCCCAACTTACACATCGCGCCTGCCTCGAGTCGTACGAGGAGCTGCAGAGCTGCATACCAGGTTCCCTCCAGCCTTTCAGGGATTCGACAGGCAAGTCCATTGAGCGGCTCCTTCCATCTCACCTCTCTATGCCATATCTCATGCGGCCGCGTCGACTCCACCACGGAGGTCGGCGAGCTTGTCAGCCCCCCCACAGCTTCGGCGTCTGCTCATCCCCACCACGACTGTGGATGCCGATGCCCACTTCGAGTCTTTTGTTGATCTTCGGTCCCAGTCCAAATAATAGCTCCTCCCAGCTGCACACGGAACCCAGGATTGCTTCGCGACCACCAGTTAGATCGAGGTGGGCACGTGTAGTGGCTGTCATTACCTGATCCTGACCCTGCGCCGATGGGTTGTGACAAGGGGCTGGGAAGTGGGATCCTGCTGCGTAGAATAGATAGACATTATGACTCGTCTTGGACATCGCCGTCGATGGAGGTACGTACAGAGAGTACTGTAGCATTGAAGGATGGATGTACGGACTGGCTAGAACTCTGATGGAGGTGCGCTTTGACTTATTGATGTGAGGAATAACCGGTTAAGACACAGGCACGGCACGGCCCGGGATGAAGTCAACACCGGCAGGCTGAGCCTGAAATTGATACTGAGCCGTTGTACTCCGTAGAGTAGCCAACCTTCCGGCCGTTGCCAAAGACGTCAGAAACCTCGGCATAATGCACAATGACAAGGGCGATGAACAGGAAAATGGCCACATTAGCTGGTCTTAGGAGCAGAAGCCCCCAATAAAACCAAACTTCGTTCACAAATCCATTCTACTGTTTTCCAGGCCTATCAGTGATCGAGGAGTTCTGGTGGGACGGCCATACTAGTGGTAGGGCGAGGAGTCACAATGATCTTGTTGGTTCCTGTCCCCTGCTTTTCTACCTTTGAACAACTTCTCAAATATCTCCGCCGAGCTTCGTGTTGGGCTGCCCTGTGCGTGTTGAGGTACTGTACTTTAAAGAGGCGCATTTCCATGGCTAGACCTGGCGATCATCCCAGACCATGCGACGGAGGGAAGACCAATTACCTCCAACTACGATCAGCATCTATTTACAACCTTGTGGCTTTTAGGGCAGAGATGACCAACAACCCTGACATTCATCCATGCACCCTTTCCACTGCCACAGCCACAGCTCCGGAACCTCCCTTGCTTGGCGAAAGATATGATGACAACCGGTATACCTCAACTCATAGGATTGAGAACCTCGAAATGCATTATTTTCATGTTGATGCAAGATATCTTACGCATACAAGACGCCGCCAGATTCGTAAATCATTTTACCAGGCTCCGAACCTCCCGCTTGCATGCTCCCCTATCCTATACCTCCAACGCCGCAAAGCACTCCTTCCCGTTTGTCATTCGCACGCTTATATCTCTCCATATCTCAATATCTTTCACTTGACCACACCTCACTTAAAGTCCGCAGCAGTCAGAGCCTGGACCACACTAGTACCCTCACTAAACCTCGTCCTAAAAATCCTATTCGCATTCTGGAACATGCCATCCTTGAGCGAGACAACAATGAATTGCGAGCCCTTGAATCTTGTCTTGATCAGGCGACCGATATTTTGCGTATGTGAGAGATCCAGAGCAGCGTCGACCTCGTCGAGAATGTACATTGGTGCTGGCTTGAATTGGAGGAGTGCCATGATGAGGGAGAGGGCGATGAGGGATCTGCAACCAGTTAGTACACGAGGGGCATGTGAGGAAGGAATGAGTTAGCGAACCTTTGTCCACCAGACAACTCAGTCAGGGACTCCTTCCACACGCCACCCAGGCGGACCTTCACTTCAAGACCCTCATTAATAGTCTTCCCCTCAGGTGGGTCGAGCTTGGCAAAAGAGCCAGGCAGGAGCTCGTTGAAGATGGCACCGAAATCCCCATTAACCTTCTCCCACGTCTCAAACAACGCCTTCTTCTTATACTCATCCAAACTACTAATCGTCTCCTCAATCTTCTTCTTGTCCCTCACAATCGTCTTCATCATATTCTTCAGACTCGCCTCCTTCTTCTCCACCGCATCGATCATATTCATAACCTTCGGATTAATCTTCTTCTTCATGCCTTGGAATCTCTCCGTCAGATTCTTCAGCATCGCTTTGCACTCGGCAATATTTTGACTGTTGAAATCATACGGCGTGCCAGCTTTTCCGAAAGATGATTTCTCGTCTGAGATCCACTCATGCTCTTTCTCCATATGTACTACGGTCTGCACGGCAGCCTGCTGCTCCTTGTGGAATCTCTCGATTTGGTGGCCCAGCTTCTGCATCTCCAGGCCTTCCTCCGTGATCCTCGCAGCCTTCGATCTGGAGGCATCCTCAAGCGAACGCAACTCCTCATCGAAACCAGTAAGCTTCGCCCTCTCATCGCTAAGCTCAGCCTGCGCAGCATCCAGGTCACGCTGTGCCTGTCTCCCCTGCTTCTGAAACGTCAACATCTCCTCTTCATGCGTCTTCAGCGCTTGCTCCGACTCCTGTAATTGTTCTTGGGCCGTCGCAAGCTCGCCGCCGATTTGCTCAGAGTCCAGCCTGGCGCCCTGCAATTCCTTCTGCATCGTCTTAACAGCCGCCGAGTTCTTTCCCAGCGCTGTTCTGAGGGAGTCAATATCCTTCTGCAGCTCCACCAATTTCCCATCTTTATTGTTATCGAAGTCCTTCATATCCTTCTCAATCCTCTTGATATCCTCGCTTGCCTCATCGAAGCGCCTCTTCGCCTCCACAATCTCAGATCTGATCTGCACGATGGTCTCCTTCATATTCTGAACCTCCTGGATAATCGAGGACGAGGAGTTGCCTCCGATCTGCTCCTCGGTAAGCTTGATTTCGTGAGCCTTGAGATCGAGTTCTTGACGGATCTGCTTTGCTTGGGCAAGCTTTTTGTGCTCTTTTTGCATAAACTCTTGCAGCTTGCTGAGTCTGTGCTCGGCGATCCTGAGATCTCTGTTCAGCTCGTTGAGGTGCTGCAGGGTGAGGAGAACTCCGCTTGAGTTTGGCGCAGAGCCACCGGAAAGGGTACCGGATGGGTCGTAGGAGTCGCCCTGGATGGTGATGGAGCGCATGCGCACAGATGGGTTAAAGGTGACGCTCTTTGCTGTCTCGGCGTCAGCACAGATCAGGGTGTTGCCGAAGACGTACTCCATCGCGGTGGAGACTTCGTCGTCGTAGCCGACAAGAGATAGGGCGAGGTGGACTCTGTCTGGTGCGATCTTTTGTGCTGCTCCAATCTTCTCAGCTGATGCCTTGAAGGCTGCGATCTTGTTCAAAGGGATGATGGTGACACGCTTCTTGAGCCTGCCGTTCTGGAGGAGCTGAGTACCAGTGACTTCGGTATCAACAACGACGTTATAAAGACGGCCACCGGCACAGATCTCAAGTGCAGTCCCTGCATCTGCCTTGTCCTTGTCGAGCGTGAAGAGCTGGGCAACCAAACCCTTGACCTTGGAACGATCGAAATTTGGTGTTGGATCAGTGTAGTTGAAGTCAATGTTTGCCACCTTTCTCTTCACCACATCAGCTTGTTGGCGCAGAGCGCGAATGGCCTCCTGAAGAGTCTTCTCCTCCTTGTACATCTCGTCCTCTTTGCCTGCCTCAAAACCGATCTTGGCCAGGTGCGCCTCAAGCTTCTGTGCTTGTGCCTTCAACCCCTCCAGATCGTTCAGCAAACCAGCATTCTGCTCCTTGGCCATCTTCGCTCTTGGCTCCTCCTCCTTGATGCGCTTCTCCAGATGGCTAATCTTGAGCTTCGCTTGCTCCTGGCCAGTCGATGCTGCACTAGCTCTGTTCTTGGCGTCCTGAAACTGTCCTTGATATCCGCTTTCCTGTCCTTCCTTGGATGCAACACCGGTCTGTAATGTCTGCAACAGCTCCTCCTTCGTCTCAACCCCAGCAGACTGCTTCTCAAGCTCAGCCCTTGCCTGATCGTACTGCGCCTGGAGCTTCTCATAAACCACCGTCTTCTGCTCCAACTGCTTCTGAAGATCCGCAACAGTCTTCTGGCCTGTGGTGTACTTATCCTTCTCCTCGTTCATGCTGGTTTGTTTAAGCTCGAGTACAGTTGTCAGGCGGACGATCTCGTGCTTGTGCTCCTTGACCCGAGTCTCCAGTGCCTGTGCCTTTCCGCCCTTCCTCATTTCCTTGTCTCGTTGTGCCTTCACGCGATCGATATCCTCTTCCAGATTCGAAATTTCGTGTTCCAGCTTATCCTTTCCAGTCTCCAGGTCATTCACCCGTTGTCTCTTCGCCTCCAAGTCTGCGGCCGAGTTTGTCAATCGATCTTGATTCCTAACATAGTCGTGCGCGACAACCACCCTGGTCAACCTCTCAAGATCGTTCTGTGTCTGCTGAAAGTCCAAGAACGCCCTCTTCTCCATCCTCAGCTTCTCCAATTTCGGCTCAATCTCCTCCTTCAACAACTCAGTAATCTCCTGCACCTTCATCTCCTTCTTCGCCATCGTTTTAAAAGCCTTATCCCTCCTATCCTCAAACATCCTCGTTCCCGCCGCCTCCTCAATCATCGCCAGAATCTCCACAGCCTTCATATTCAGCACCTTCGTAATTCGCCCCTGCATAATCAAGAAGTTCGGATTGTTGATATTCAGCTGCACACTCTGGAACAAGTTCTGCACCGTCTGCTGTTGCGCGCGGTGTCCATTGATCAAGTACTTGCTGGTACCGCCCAGTACAATCTGGCGCGTAACACTGATCTGTGTATAGTCCTCAAAGCCAATGGGCGACTTCCTCTTATCCGCATTGTCGAAGACGATTGTGACGGAGGCCTTGGTGACACCTGCTTGTCCGCGCTTGTAGATGAGATCCTGGAGGTTTTGCGCGCGGACCGTGGTCATATTTGTAATTCCGAGGACGAAGCATATTGAATCGAGAATATTAGATTTGCCGGAGCCGTTGAGGCCGGTGATGGAGTTGAAGGATTCGTCCCTGGGTGTTGGGTCAGTAATCGGAGAGCTGTGTTTATGCTGTTGCCATTGTTTATTTACCATCCTGAGATAACTGTGCGTACAGCGTAAGACTTGAAGCCCTGGAAATTGTTAATGCATATAATTTACCAATAAATGGATTGACCTACATCGATGATGACCTCTACGACCCTCATCTTGGCGAGCTCGTAGTTGTCGTGGGTTGTCGAAGTCGTCGGGTGAGGGGCTTATCGCAACATTGTTTGAGGGAGACGTGGATATCGGTGTAAACAGACGCGACCAACTTTTGTGAGGCACCAAGTCAGGCTTGTTTGCAGGAGTCCGGGACAGTGGCACCCCGCCCCCGCTTTGGGGTCCGAAGTGGTAGATGAGATCAGATGCCACTCTGTCGGATTCAAAATCGCGAAACACAACAATGTTTCTCGAAGTCCCAAGAATTCAAGAAATCAGAGCTCTATACGCAGAATTTACAGTATCGGATGTCTCAAGCCGCATGCGACTTTTAGCCGTATAAAGATGTTCAATCCCAGCCCAGGACACAGAGTGTACCTGGTCGCTTAGACGTGCCTCACCCCTAACATGCACGAGGAGCTGGCCGAGAGCGCACCCTATGGTGATCAAAGACGAGAGCGTCGTCTTTGGAATAGCTAGACGAGGAATGCAGGAGATATTTAGTCTGGCTGCAACAATTTATGATGTTCGTTGTTCGAGAAGCTTTTTCTAAGTCTGCAATCAAGGATCAAAACCAGTTAGACTGGGATACGTGCCTCGGCTTCTCCAAAAGAAGCACCCGGCTAGATATTTGGTCTTTGGGGCAACCTTCACGCATCACCGCCGATAGCTATTTGGCCCTTCCTTCACTAAATTGTGCTTCGTCATTAATTTCTTTTTAAACTAGATTTTACAGATACCTCTCTTCACCATGGCTCCTCCTAGGATTCCACAACTGCCGGTTGGCGCCGAGGACGTCGAGCCATCAAAGAGAGATGCTATGCATCTTGAGGGTGTCAAGTACTTCTTGGAGCACCCACCTGAGGACACAGTCGTAGGTCCTACCTGGAATTTACAACCTTGCAAACAGGCTTCAAACGCTCAAATGACCAGGACGCAGTCCAGCATACAGCAGTACCCTTATAGACTCATACATAAGTGGATAAAGACTAACACAACCCCAGAATTGGTCAGAGAACCTCTGCTCCACCGGGCTCTCCATCCTCTCCGCCACAGACCGGCCTGCCGGGAAAGTAGTCTACGAATACACCTGTCACCAGTCGCACACCAATCGTCTGAACAACCTGCATGGAGGATGCACGGCTACAATTTTCGACTTCTGTACGACTACAGCTCTGTTTCCGATGAGTAAGCCCGGATTTTGGCAGTATGCTGGTGTGAGTAGGACGCTGAACGTTACGTATTTGAAACCTGTAAGTTGACCTGAGAGGAGGGAGGAGAAAAGAAGAGGGAAGGTGTTGATAAATCTGGTGGATGAAGTATGAGGAGTGGGATAAGTGCCGAATGAGTGTGTGGAGATAGAACAACGAGGATGTACGACGAGTAGGAGGACGCGTGGAAGCGTGGGTGCGATCTTGAGAAGACCTGCTGACGAAGAGACAGGTCCCAGTTGGCGAGACCGTGATCATCGAGTGCGAGGTTGTAAGCATCGGAAAGAGACTCGGTAAGTGATTGTTCTCATTGGTTCGGAGAGTTGACCCGTTCCATGCAGCGGACTCATGTGGTGGGATCGAAGACCCGCGGGAATATCGTAGAATGCTGGTCAACTGTCGATGTTGCACAGCAGTGACTGACATGAATGCAGCTACCATCATCGGAAAGATGAACCGCAAGTCTGATGGCTTGTTGATGGCCATGTGTGAGCATGGCAAGGTTAACATCGATGCCACGTTGTAAGGTGTTGCCAGACTCACTGGTGTCGACTCCCTTTTAACGGGGTTAAATGTCGTGTGGCAAAGTCCCTGTGGTCTGACTCGGGCGAGGTCGTCATGGAGCGTCATAATAGAATAGCCAATGTAAACCGGTTCTTGGAGTTGCTGCTTTTGGATATCTTTACCTTGGGCTCGCCGTCGTAGCTGAGCAAGCTAAGCACGATGGAATCGACGACGACGACCCCATCGACACCACACCACGAGGCAGGTGAGCTACGCTCTTAGGCATAGGCTCAACCCGCAGAAGCACAAATGCGGCCCCTCCGTTTCAGTAAACACACCAAACCGACGTCGAATTGTAGACTGGGTTACTAATAGCGCCAAAGCTCGCTGCACACCCATGTATCGAATTGCAGACAACTGGAAGCTTAGTGAGACATTGTTGAGACCATCACTTAAGAAGGAAGGCTGTGGCTCTTATTTTGCGAAAATTAAGCCTAATTTGAATGAAAGAAACGCAGCAGCAAGGCTTAAGTGGTGCCGGGAGCGCTTATACTGGACATATGAGGAGTGGCAGCAGGTACCATGGACTGATGAGACCTGGGTGAATCCAGATACTCAATAGGCGCATACGGGTGATTAGGCAGGAAGGTGCAGCAGAGCACTATCATATGGACTGTGTAGAGGGCAAAGAACAGCGAAAACCAGGGTGGATGTTCTGGGGAGTAGCATCAGGAGCGCTTGGAACAGGCCCATATCTGTTCTGGGATAAGAAGGAATGGGGAAATATAGGTGCTCAAACCTATATTGACCACACCCTACTGGTGCTTGAAGCCTATTTGAAGCAGCACCCACTTGATTTCATTCAAGATAACTGCTCTGGGCACGGCGCGAAGAAGATTATGGCTTATATGGATAGCATTGGGTTGGTACCGCTGGAATGGCCTTCAAATTCACCGGATTTGAACCTTATAGAGACGGTATGGTGTTGGATCAAGGAGTATATTCACGTTAATTATTCTGGCTCTCACCGCCCCTTTAAGCGGCCAAGGGAACAGGTCGAAGAGGCCTGGCATTCTATCAACGACTCTGGTATGCAAGAGCTCGTTAAGACAATGCCAGACCGCGTTCGGGCGGTCGTCGAAGCCAACGGCTGGCACACAAAGTCACTGGGCATCATTTAAAGCGGCACTAGAATAATCCAATCCAGCCTCGCTCTCCAACGATCAGCGGTACTGTGCCACACGACATTTACAGTAAGGTGCCAGAAGTATTGGTACGCCCCACTCATTCACAGCCCATATAATTGAACGTTGCTTTAATAATTCCCGTTTTGATTCTCTAGATATTCAACAACGATAACAATGCTTCCTCGTATCAAACGCCCTGAGCTATCACCTCAATTGCGAGGCCGTATTCTTGAACTTAATAGCCATGGATGGTCCCTTCAAAAGGTTGCAACCAAACATCGACTAGCCAAATCAACTGTTCAGTACACAGCTACGAAAGCGAAAGGGCACCCAATCAGCGCTCAATCACCCAAGAAAGCAAACGGGTATACAAAGTATTGAATTATTAAAGCAGCCAACAATTACATGGGTTGTGAATAAGTGGGCCGTACCAATACTTCTGGCACCCTACTGTAACCCAGTGGATAGGGATTAGTCTATCTAACCGACGGACGCGGAGCTTGCTCCGTGTGAGGATGGAAAGAGTACTTGGGGCAAGATATAATTTTTGAGAAGGATTTGAGACCTAGAAAGAACTATGAGTTAGAAATATACTGTACTGTGCTTTGAGAGCTTGCACTGCTTTCCTGTGTAGATTCGACTATAAATCCAAGCCGTGGCCATAGCCAAATATACGCAGCAATGGTCATGATGGATCCCTCACCAGCTTGATGTTGATCGTTTCTCAGCCAGATCTGCATATCATTTGTTGTTGTTGTTGTTGAGTGACAGAAGATCTGACAAGTTTGTCCAAACATGACAATCGTGAAACATGCAAGTCTCCACACGAGACATCATTATGTGTTTCAGATTTTGGCACATCGAGAGATACGAGTATCTTGTAGATATGGAGACGGACGCATCTTCGGTTTAGTGCAACACAACCACAACCACAACCACAACCACAGCCTTTTCAACCAAATCTGGCCAACCGCATCATTGGTGGCAACTTTGACGCATCAATAGCCGTCGCGATTCAGCAAGCGCAGTCTCCGATTCCCATCAAAACACGTTCTCGGGTTCGTGTTTTCATCACAGCTGCGCCACAGTGTGGATCACGGGGCGTTTGGTGGAGTTGGCCGGCTCGATTGAGCATGTTTTGTGGACGGGCCTTGTGCGAAAAGGGGCCGACCAGCGTGGAAACGTGTTCTCACAAGCCAAATTATATGATCGATCTGGCTTGTTTAACTGGTCGGCGGTCAGGAAAAAAAGGGGCTCGCTCGCTTGGGGATGATTGAAGATAGTCTTGGCAATCTTCTCCGTTGGAATCTTCACACCGGTGGCTAGGCTGGGACAATCTGCTATCTCCTCTCTAACAGAGGTGGAAGTGGAAGTAGAAGTAGAAGTGGAAGTGGAAGTTGAAGTTGAAGTGGAAGTGAGTGGAAGGCTAGTATCGGTTGATCTTGGCCCGGTCCGGCGCTGGGAGCAAGTGCACCGAGTACGGAGTGGACGGTAGCCGCGCGTAATGTACTCCTTCCAAACCCTATTTGAAGTCCCGTTCCACAAGTTCGCTGCCGAACCTTTGAAGATTGGAACGGCAAGCTCCGAAGATCGCTCTCAAACATTCCGCTGGACTCTGGTACTCACAGAGACATGTGACAGGTGTAATACGGTGGCCAGCCAGTCCTTGTTGTTTGGTCCAAGTGTCATGGGCGAAGTAGGGATTGCAGAGTTCCAGAATGGCCGCCTTCCTTCCCTGGCGCCATGCCGCTGCCAATCTCAGGCTGCAATCTTGGACGCATCAGCAGGATTCTTGGTATCACGAGTCTTTCTACTCGTAGTGGCCTGCTCGTGTGGGCTGTTTCGCGATCTTATGAACTGATAGTTTACTCTAAGCTGTGTGAAACTGTGTGTGGAAGACCCTGAAGGGGCTGTCAAAAATGTTCGAAGCTCTGGTCACCCCACACATGCTGTGGTCGGGCAGTCTTCTCGCCAGGTCTAGGTGATCTGTTGAGCGCACGAACCCATGTGGCTATGGGGGCTCGGGTGCCAAGCTCAAAATAGTGCCTGCAGGGTCCTTCAGGCCACCAGCCACACTGTTAGTCCAGATGCCTGATTCGTCGGGTGTGCCAATCCAAGCACAAGCTTGAGAGTTGCGCTTGGCCCAGTTAGGATCCACCGCCCACCTTCCAATTTCTTCGCCTTCGCGCAATGACATCCCGCATCTGAGAACCCCCCTCCCCATCAAGGTTGTTTGTACCTTTTTTCAAAAAGACCTTCTGGTTCCTTCATTATCCTCCCTCAATCTCCAACGATCCCGTCTGGACTTCTTTGTCTTTACCAATTGAATAGCCTTTTTTAATACCTTCTTCCTGCCCGTCGACAATCGCTTTGCGTTAGCCTCCCCACGAACTATTGTATCACAACATTGCGGGCCACATGGATTGATATCACCGCGATTTGCAGCTCCTATTTCCAGAGCTGAACACCGCCACCCATCGTCAACCAGGACGGCCTACAGCTTAGCATTGAATCTTGCGCCGCGGCCTAGACAAAACAAACTTCCCACAACGCAACAATGTCGACCGAAACTCACCTCGACAGGCTATGGGATCGTCTCCAGATTGATCACTTCTCTGCGTTGGCTGAGACTTACTACGCAGATTTCCGCGTTCTCCTTGCCGCAGAGCTCGCAAAGGTCCCAACGTCTGTCTTCATAACAATCATCCTCTCGATATGCGTACCGCCGCTGGTCGCATTGTTCTTCTACGAGCAACACTGCTCGAAAACCTCGGCCGCCAAACCACAAGGATGCAAGAAGCTGGGAATGAAGATCGAGTCCAATCTCTCCAATGAGTTTGACGCCAACTTCTCGAAAGGAAGACCAGCAAGCACAGAGGAGACATCGGCGGAATGGTGGAGAGTCAAGAGCATGTGGATCTACCCAGTCAAAAGCTGCAAAGGCGTTGAGCTGAACCATGCCTCCATTGTCTCCGCTGGAATGGAGTACGATCGCCAATTCACCTTTGCGCAACTCAAGAAGCCAGTTTCGCCCGTCCTTGCACCAGCGGCTGGAGTCGATGGTGTGAAGCCAAAGCCAAAGCACAAGTGGGAGTTTATCACACAGCGCCAATTCCCAAAACTGGCCAATGTCAAGACTCAGATGTGGGTTCCGGACTTCAACAGCCCAAGCTACAGACCGCACGACGATGATGTGGAGGCCGGCGGCGTCGTTATTATCAGCTTCCCATATCAGGAGGCGGGACTAAAAGGGCTGGTCGCAGCCTTGGGCGCTAAGTTGACTGGCAATGTTCCTGAGATGGAGTTCCGCGTGCCTTTCAATCCAACTCCAGCACAGGTCGAGAAGGCAGGATACTCAGTCGAGGAGTGCACGATCTGGAAGGATCGGGTCCCTGCACTCAACATGGAGATTGAGATCCCAGACGAGCTCAGATACTATCTCGGCATGAGCAACAAGCTCGGCCTGTTCAGAATCGACAACTCGAACCTGAGAGAGGTGCACGGATGCGCACCAAAGGCCGAGGATATTGGTTTCCAACCCGTCACTGGCTTCCAGGATTCATACCCGCTTCACTTAATCAACTTGGCGAGTGTGAGAGATGTTGAGCGCCAGATGCCAAAGACCACGGACACTCTACGACTGTCCGCCCAGCGTTTCCGCCCAAACATCATCAGTAAGCTTTCCCTAACATTCCATAGTCCCCGCCAAAAAACATCTAACACATTTTGCAGTCACTGGCCCAGAAGCATACGCCGAAGAATCCTGGAAAAAGATCAAGATCGGCTTCTACGAATACGCCGTCTCCTGCCGCACCGTGCGCTGCAAGATGCCAAACGTCGATCCAAACAGCGGCGAGAAACACCCTTCACAGCCAGACAAGACGCTTCGCAGCTTCAGAAATGTGGATGCTGGAGCGCCAAATCAGGGATGTCTTGGCATGCAGCTTGTGCCGCTGAGCCAGACTTGCGAGATGAAGTGTGGCGAGGAGTTGACGGCATTGGGACATGGAGAGCATGTTTCTGCCCCATAGTAGACTCTTCCAAGCCTTTTCGAGCGGGATTGGTGAGAAAATTGGTTATGCGCGGGGATTGGCAATTTGCATACATATGTTGCAAGCGGAGCAGGCGTATAGTGCAGCATTGATGGAGTCTGGGCCCGTACATGACAGTGGAGGGCAGTTTTTTGCTTTCCCTGCGATCTTTTTGATCTCTTTTGATCTTTGACCTGTTTGCCCTCCGTCTGGTCAGGAGGCGGCACGAAATTAGATGCCGATGCTAGCTGCTGGGATAGCGGTGCATATGAGATAAGAATGATGAGCTGGATGGCGGAATACATACCTAATTAATACTTTTATGTTCACATCTCGGTGTTTTTTTTGGGTCTCGTCTGAGTGCAGTATCCTATCATGGGCTGCATTGCTCATCACTTTTAACGATCTTGACAACATTTTTCCCGTTTGAGCACAATCTGATCCCTAAACTATCACCGGAGAAGCACTTTGAGTAAGTTTCACCGAAGAACACGGTGGGAAATAAGGCATATAACAGGATTCATACGCTAACTGGTCAACGCCGACTCTCAGACAGCCCTCGCGCCCGTATAACCGTTGGCCCAGAAGGCAAAGAAAAGACATGCAAGTTGCCGCGAGATCTAATTGGTCACTACTCGCCCGACCTCGCTGGGTGTTTCGCGGCGGCCTCAACGAAGCGACAGGAGTATTGCCACTAGCGGATGAGAGGACAGAGCACTTCGATGTGTTGTTGGAGTACTTTCATCGTGGCGAGGCAGTGTATTCGCCCGCCAAGCCGAGATTGGCCAATCCGACTATGAGATTGAGGGAAAGACTGTATCGTTTTTATTCTCTTTACGAACCGGTTCGACATCATCGAAGCGACGGCTGCTGTAAAAGGCGCACCCCAAAGGTGGTTAGCGAAAGAACCATTCGAGTCCTTCTCCAAAGCAGTGTGAGCCAAGGATATGCAACTGGCGATATGTTCTGCATCCTGAGCATCCGACCATGGATCCCTTGCCTCCGCTTGTGTTCGTCAGCTTACCGGCAAATGGTGTGCAACAAACACGACTCGTATGCAACTCGTCGCCGAGGACAACCGTACCTTGGCAGCAGCCACGATGTATCAGCTACATCCCCCTCATACAAATGAAGGCTGGGGTGACCCGTTTTACGGCAAATTCGCCGAGGTCAAGTTTTAAGGTTGTGAAAGCTCCACCGAGAGTGGAAGCCAGCGGCAAGCCGTTTGTCATCGATGGTTTGCAACTCCGCATGCGATTACCTACACTCCAAGAGAAGACTGTATGAGCAGCCACTCATCAATAACGGAAAACGGAGAGTGAGGAAGGGCCGGGTACGCCGCTGCCGGTGGAAGCGAATGATAATTGGATAGAACGGGACGTCAGCCAAATATCAACTTGTGAATTGAAGAACTAGGGCACCAACCGGTTAGGAACCATGCAGAGATGAGAATCTGTATATCGTTATAGAAGTTTTGAATTAGGTCAGGAAACCAGTCAGCCAGATCGAAGTGGAAATTTACGATTGGTTGTGGAAAGAGATTAGCAGTTAGCAGTTAGGGGCGGAGGCGTCAAGTAGTTTGCCCATCTTGATTTCTCTATAAGCACTCTTCGTCCATGAGACACAGTGCCGTACTTCTACAGTCTACCTAACCACGCTCCTCTATCCAGCCATCAGGCCTGATTATGCCATCTCCCCTACTCCACCCTTCTTATCCTGAAAGTAGCATCAATCAGTCATACTTTATATCCAACGACCGCCATCAATCCAATCCGTATCACCTCTCATCGATGTACTGTATTGCCTCATTAACTATACACGCTGACAGCGGCTAACCATAACAACCCAAGCCGCTAATTAAATTTCTATAAACAAATGTGTACGCAAAAACGCTGGACGACTAAAACCGAAACGCCGAATATGCTGTGGGATGATGGTTGCTGGCTGAAACGAATGGCTGATTGAGGTGGTGAAGGATGGCGGGCGAATAATGTACAAGAATGGTATAGTATCGAATGCTCGAGTACTGTTTGTTAAAGGCAGCAAAAGGTGCGGTGAAGCGCAGAATTGAGTCGATCATGTTTTCGTGGTGTATGGAGGCCGTCTTGTCGTATTACTCGTTCTCAGTCGTATATGATGTATGGTTTCGTCGTCATCTCCCTCAAGGTGTCTTCCCTCTCTTCTCCCTGCCGGCTGCTTCCTCAGTCTCAAACATATCGGTCCATCTACTAGCAGTAGAATGCACGATGACAAGAGTGAAGACTGCCAAGTTAACCAGGTGGTGCAGCATGTACACATATGTGACACCATATACCGCCGCATAGATGGCAATGATCGAGAACAACCACGGCAAGATGAATCTTAAACGGTTAGTCACCCTCGGCACCATCTTTCCGCTCGTAAGCGTCTCAACAAGCAAGATGAACGGCATGACGGCAATAACGTTGTGGTGAGAGCTGAAAGGCGTTAGCCACTGCACAGCAAGGTTGTGCACCCAGACGATCAAAATCGGCAGGTTTATGGCTGGAATCGTCCACAGCATCAGAATGAAGATGGAGTGGACATAGTTGTAAAAGTTCTGGTTGTGAATGGACTTGATGTCGGTTGCCAGGCGCCAAGCACGAGTGCAGGTGGCAATCTGGACAAGAACGCAGACGAGGTAGGCGAACTGGTATGGGATGAAAGTGGAGACGAGAAAGAGGAGTACGCCAGTGGTGATGAGACGTCTGCGAGTAGATGATGGACAGAACGCTGGAGCGCTCAAGCGTCTTTTGTGACCCTTCTTGCCGAGGAACGCGGGCTTGGTGCGAACAAGCGCAAAAAGAGCTGAGCAGATCTGGATGATGATCAAGGCCATGTAGTTCATGACGACGCACATGCCAACGCTGATAATACTCATCAACGGCACCAGGAACCAGAAGAACGGATCGCGAGATCCGAGCAGAAGATCATTCTTTTTGAAATCAACCGCTGACACGGTCCCGTTGTTCTTCCAGTTCAAGTCATTAGAGTTCGGCGATATTGGTGCGACCGAGCTTGATGACAGGTACCATGACATGAGGCAGAGAACTCCGACAACCAGTGGAATGGTACGGCGAAGCGAACGATCCATACTTTCTGCAAACGATACAAAGATGCCGGTCTCATTGTAGACCTTGAACTGCTTGCCAATAACAAGGGCCACAATCAGAAGAGGAAAGGCAGCGATGATAGTTCTGTAGCGCATGAGTAGCTTGCCAAAGCTGCCCAGGACATCAATTCGCACAGAGATCTCGACAGTCGATTCGCAGGTAGGATCGGTGAAAATCTGAAGACTGACTCCATCGTGTCTCTCGTGGCCCGTCAGTGGTGGTGGCATAAATGGAGCAATACCATGCAGGTTGATATTCGCCTGCTTGACATTCACGAACCATTTCGATTCGTACGGCTCGGCGATGTACTGTCTGATGAGTGGAGTGAAGAGTTGTCCCTCATCGCCGCAGGCTTGATTACCCACCTTCAGGTTGAAGGAGAGAAGACTGGAGTGCAGTACAGGGATCTTCACTTCCATTACTGTAGGGCGAACTGGTGGCAAGACGATCATCATGCCGAATGACAAGAGACGTCTGAGACTGAGGGGTCGAATGCGCTTCGACTCCTCATTCTCGCTAAACTCGGCAATGACCCAACCATTGGTAGGCTCACTGGCCTTATCAACAATGGCAACGAATTGATGGTCACCAATATCTGAAATCTCGTACTCAAGGTACGAGAATGGTGTGACACTACCGACCTCATCTTGCTTAACAAACGGGTGTTTAGACGTGCGTGTTGAGGCAGGCACTGCAATGACATCCGAAGCCGCATTTTTACAAGCTAGTCTCGTGGAGCCAGTGCTATCGCCGGAAAGATCCATGTTCATTGAGAGCAGCGCCGCAGACTGTCCGGCTTGTAACGGAAATACGCTACAAAACAAAACCTCAAGTGATCCATGCTGGCCGGCCTCATCGAGCTTCTGGTCTGTAAAAAGGGTGAATCGCATGCCATCGGCATCGGTTGGGATCGGCAAAAGGTGCGCTTCAGGCTTGTTTGATTGGCCAAGCTTCCTCAACGTCAATTTCTCGCCCTGAGCCAGAATCGAGTTCGCGTTGTCCTCCAGGGTCAAAAGTGTAGTCGGCTCCTTCTGTGGCAAAGTCTTTGCGACGAAAGCTTCCATTCCCGTCAAAAACCATTTCTTGAAGATCCTCATTCTATCGGCTCTCGACTTCGTCTGCGCTGGTCTATTGACATCCACTGCATCATATAGGGCCTTAACAAGCACCTTACGGAATTGATCGCACCACAGAATAGCTTGATGGTCCATGCCGGTCCAAACATTTGGCATGGTTGACGTGTATACAGTAAAGCCATGTGTTTCTGGCACCAGGGACTCCAAGCTCGTATAGTCGGATGGAACCATAGTGTCCAGGCCGCCACCAGCAAAGGATATCAAAGTTACGTGCCACAATGGGTTGTTGTTTGCCCACTTCTGGGAATATGAATTGCGCCAATGAGCATTCGTTTTCTCATAGATATCCACGATTTGTGCATCAAAAGAAACCGGCGGTCTGGCGTGCGGCGCGGACATTGTGATGATAGTGTTGATTGAGTTGGACTGATAGTTCGGCATAACCAGCATGGTGCGAGCAACGATTCCTCCCATTGAATGTCCCAGGATTATCACAGACGTTGGGTCTGGTAGGTCCAGGTCCCTGTCTGATCTGCGCGGATCATGATACAGGGATAGAATGTATGCGACAGCTTCGTTCAAATATTCGGCTTGGTCGAGGATGGCCTGGCCGTGAAAGGCAGTAAACTCCTCATTGAAGTCGACAGTAAAGAAGTCGAGGTTCCTAGTTCCGGCCTTGAGAATAGCCTCGTCATGATTGAGCACGTCGTAAAAGTATGTCGCTGCTTCAGCTGCAATTGGGCGAACCTGCTTGTAACTGCCAGCGTTTCCGGGGATAAAGAGTACTGGAACACCTTTAACCTGTTAACAGGTTAGCAATAGCCTCACTCGCCATTACGAAATACGTACTCTTGTATCCTCATCCACCATCACTTCGCGATATAGGTACACGGAGTACTTGCTCGCGAAGCGTGTATGTTCTGTGTCGAAGTCCTCCAGCTTTGCGAAAGCTGGTCGCATGTATGACATCCTGCATCCCTTCTCGTCCAATTGCAAGGTGGTGAATGAGTGTACTATTATGCCTATCGTAAGAATCGCAAGAGCTGTGATGCTCATGGTGAGAAATGAGTTCGACCATATGCTTCGAAAGCGAGACCGCCGGCCATTGAATTGAGGAGGCATCTTATCGTCGTCGTCCGGACTGTCGACAGGGGCGATACTTATGACTGCCTGATTGAGAGGATCTGTTTTACTGGAGCCGTTGATTAACGGCGCTGCATTCGTTGAACCTGATGATCTCCAACTCGTACTACTAGACCTCCTACTCCTTGCTGAGACCGGAACGTCTATGCTGCTGCGCCTATCGAAGGATCCCCGTGTATGCGCTCTAACGTTGAGCAATGAAGCTGTATTTGCTGTGTCTGGTGTATCCTCCCTCTTGAAACTGCTCTTTGCCCCTGCGCCGTTGCGCAGGACGCTGCTTCCATCTGTCGCGCCCAGCGTGGTTGCCGGGGTATTGCAATCATCGTTCGCATCACCATCGTCCTCTGCGGCCGATGTGGATAATCGGGGCCGCATCTAAAGCGATTGTGAAGTTCCAGTTCGTCCTAAGGTCGTCGTCCTCGCTGTCCTTTCTTCCCTTCTTTGTTTGCAAGCCGCAGCAGGGTGGTTGTTGTCCTGAGATGAAGCGGCGATAAGGTGCCGGGAAGGATATCTTTTTGTCTTGGACGTGGGTGTGGCAGGCGGGATTGGGTTGGCGGCCAGGGCGGAGCAGTTTTGGGTCGCAGAGCTGGGGTTTACAATGGGGAGATTGGGGGACGGCACATCTGCCCAGGAACCGCTTGGTCTTGGCACTTCAGAACACCATCCGCCAACCATATGGGGATTATGACCAGCATATTCACAGTGCACCGCAGCCAATAACAGCCATATCACGGGCATCGTGCCTTCAATACCACGACGACGTCTGAAGGGCCAGGAAGCTAGATATCATATGGCTAAGTTTTATAGAGTACTTTCTTGAGGAATAAGCTCCACTGCACGCGACCAACGAAATTGGAGAAGGACGACTTCTAGAAAGAGCTTGATGGGGAACAGCATGCTAAGCTTCCTAAAGAAGCGGCCATGTCCGTCAAAAAGCTTGGTGCAGAAAAGGCTAAACAGGCAAGCCCTTCCATCTCTTGGTAAACCCCACACGGCCAGAAAAAGAAGCCTTGGCTAGTGTGATGTTCCTTTGCTGTACCAAACTTCACTTCAGTGAACGCCGGGTCTAGAAGACCAAGGAAGTTCCTCATGAACCATACCCCGAACGGTTAGTCTATTCCTGATGATCACTATTTCTTCAGCTTTTTAGTTCAGCTGCAGAATGGGCGAATATATGTTCACAAAAGCCGTTAAAGCGGCCAACCGGCTGTCATCATCGCATGCGGTTATTCTCGTATCGAAGCGGCGCCGACGCCATGCTGCGGCTAAAAATCAAAAAAGCCAGAGATTCCTGGCAAGTCTTGTGTTATGAGGTCTCTTTCTTAACCTTATTATCCCCAGCAATATGCAACCCGGAATCCTTGGTCTCCACAACATGAAAGCCCACCGCATTCCCCAACCCCTTCTCCGCCTTCTCATAAGCAGCCTCACTCCTATCACACAGCGTCTCCAGGTCCTCATCTGAAAATATCTGATCACCGCCTTCATACGTATACACCTCACCATCTTTCAACAACAGTCTCCTGAGTTGCTGCTCATCCATGTCCTCCTGCTTATCCATCTTCTGGCCCATCGTCCTAAACCCCCCCTTCTTAATCACCAGCTTCTCTAGCCTCCTCTTCGCGTCTGCACTTCCCAGTAGATCCTCTTCCACTGTGCCTCTCGTAGCAAGACGGAAAACAACAACGGGTCTCTTCTGCCCAATCCTATGCGCACGATCAATAGCTTGTAAATCCTGCTGCGGATTCCAGTCGGAGTCGAACAGGATAACCGTGTCCGCACTCGCCAGATTTATACCCTGCCCACCTGCTCTAGTACTTAGCAGAAACAGCTTATGGTCAGGGTCGTTATTGAAATCGTAAATCTGGCTCCGGCGATCTTCTTGCGAGACGCCGCCGTCGAGACGACAGACGTTCCAGTGGCGGAGCTCGCGGGCGTAATCTTCGAGGATGTCGAGCTGGGTTTTGAATTGGGAGAAGATGAGGACTTTGTGCCCTTTCTCGAAGAGGACGGGAAGGAGGCGGTCAAGGAGCAGCATCTTGCCAGACGATCTTACGAGGGATTCGTCGATAGGTAGGCCGGCGTCGACGGACCAGGGGTTGAAGAAGTTGTGTGGGCTGTTGCAGACGAGGCGGAGTTGCATGACTGGATTTCCGAGCTTCTTGGTTGAGATCTCTCGTTTGGCGAGCTTGAGCGTCTTTGCTAACTTGCGATCGCTGTCATTATCGTCTGAAGGTATGGAGTCTAGATCTTGGTCCGCAAGCTCGTCCGCGAGACGGGCCTCGAATTCGTCGTCTGAGAGCTTGTCCTCATCTGAAGGACTGGCTTCCCTATATGACTTGCGACCTTTTCTTGTGACCTCCTTTGTTGATGCTGGTGTGGATTTCGTCGTCGACTTAACACTCTTGACACTCTTCATTGATGATGCGTCACTATCAGTTGACTGCTTGCGCTTACTGCCTGCTCTGGAAGGCGTCTTCGTCGCTACCATCATGCGCTCAAATGCATTGAGGCGAGTTGCTGGCTTATGCTCAAGCTTATCTTTCTCCTTCTTGGTCCTCACAGCCACAGCGAGTGGGACATCCTCGTCGCTATCTGATTCATCGTTCACAACAGATCCTTTTAGACTTGCCCTTTTCGAGCCTGGTCTAGAGCCTGCCGGTGTATTCGCAGCAGTTATCCTCTCCACGACCTTGTCCTCGAGATACTTCCTAGCATCCATTGTCTTGTCCGAAAGCACCTTATACAGCTCTGTTTGCTGCTCCGTTAAGGGCGCATAGAGCACATACTCCCGCTTCCTCGGAAGCATATGCTCCACATCCGCCTTGATGCGACGCAGCAACAACGGCTGAAGAATCAAGTGCATCTTCTTAACCAGTTCCTGCATCCTCTGATCCGCGATGAATTCAGCCGTTCCCTCCAAATCCTGCAGTCCACTGAAATCAAACCACGACTCAAAAGCCTCCCAATCCGCAAACACAGTCGGCATCAGGAAATTCAATAGCGACCACAACTCCTTCAAATTATTCTGCAGTGGCGTTCCTGAGATCAATAATCTCGTAGCAGATGTAAACTTCCTCAACTCCTGAAACAACTTGCTGTTGAAGTTCTTCAATCGATGCCCTTCATCAATAATAATGAACTCCCAATTGATATGGCTCAACGGCGTCTTATCCGCGAGAATCATCTCATAACTCGTACACACAACCGGAAACTTCGCAGTCGGCCGCCCACGTACATAATTCCTATCAATCTTCGTCCTCCTCATCTCCTCTCTCTCATTAGGCGTACCATGGTAGAGCAGAACAGGCACACTCGGACACCACTTCTGAAACTCCTCAATCCAATTACTTAATGTGCTCAGCGGCGCAACAATTAGATGTGGACCAAGGTAATTCTCCTTCTCCCTCAACAACGCAATAAGCGAGATAGTCTGGATCGTCTTTCCTTGCCAAGCGTTAGCCAAAGATTCGACCGAATACAACGCACCACTTACCAAGCCCCATTTCGTCGGCGAGGATCCCACTCATGCCTTGTGAGCAAACCTCGTACATCCAAGTTAGGCCTTCGAGCTGGTAATCCCTCATCGTCCCGCCGGTCATGATCTTGGGCTGTTCTGCCACCACGAGATCGTGTTCACCTAGTGTCTTGCCATCCATCCCACTGCCTACCCTGCCAAGGACTTCTGTCTTCTTTGTCAGGATATTTGAGAAGGCTGCACTTTTTGCCAACAAGTTGTCCAGCTCTGCTGCCTTCTGCTCGGCTTCCTCCCTGCTTAACTCTTTCCTCTTTTTCTTATCCGCAATACGCTTCTGACGGGCAAGTTCCTGGCGCTGCTCTTTTTGGTTTTGTACATGTGCTTTGCTTTCTTCCCCTTCTAGCTTCTTGATCTCCTCGTCCGTCAGGATGCTGGTGGTGGCTGGAACTTCGTCTGCCATGCTGGGCGGGCTGGAGGGGCCAGTCGTAGGGTCCGTAGATGTTGCTTCCTTCGCCATGGGTTTGCTGGAGACGACGTCAATTGGTGTTTTTAGGGCCTCCCAATATGGCATCTCGTCCTCCTGGGGATGGTTGATGTTCCGTGGCCACGCCAGCCAGCCGGTTGCTACCTGTTGGTTTCAATGCGCGCAATTACGTTGTTTAAGTCCGAAAGCCCTAAATGTATAATCAATTCCTCAGAATAACAAATTGCGACACGGGAAGTAGGAGACGTAGGAATATGGCATGGAGTAAAGTCTGTCACAGTGACTGTTTGCCGGCTCTTTGTGCTGAAGTCGGAATTAGCCTTTGTTCTCTTATGGCGGCGGACGTGTTAAGTGGTCGCCGGCGCGTTCCAGATCTGGAATTCGAGTACGTCGGATGCGCGAGGTCACGGTTTGCGAACAGATTACGGGATGACCCGCCACCCCTTGTTAATTACGCTGGCAGCCACGATCTTCCACTTGGGCACATGACAACCGGTTGGTGCTTCTTATGCGATTATACACAGATTTGAAGAGCCGTTTTGGGGTTTCCTGTTGAGAAGTAGTGCTTTATGAGTTTTTTCTTCAAATTCATGGTAGCACTGCCCGCGCTATCCGTGATTCCGAAGACAATCATCATTCATACACTTTGCGAATCTAATGAACCACACGCCAACAGGTTAGCCGCCAACCCCAGGATCTCGACTGTCCTGTAAACCGTCTGTGAAACCATCAAGGTCTGCTGGCTGGTGTGACATCGTGCTCAAACCGGGTTGGTGATTTCAGAAATAGAAGTAGATAAATCGTCAAGCACCAATTGAGAGCTTATGTTACCACTCGTAATGTTTCCAGACTTTGACTTCCCAACGGACTTCTATTAGGAGAGTTATGAGATTGGCCCTATGGGTGGGTCACGAATAATCATGTTTGAAGGTGATGTGATCCTATATCATTGCTAGACTATCCCCGAAGTGCAACCTTGTTATATAATCCTTGCCTCCTATCGCTCATCACAGTTTACACCATTTAAATACAAGCTCACTCCGGCATCTGTAGCTTTACCTTCGATATCTTCTGGCCTGTTACACTGTGGAAGGAGGACTCGGCCGGCGAACACAGCTGAGTGGCCGTAGCGATGGTCAAATTACTGTGCTCGCATTTTGCTTTGAAAGATGTCGTCAATCTTCTCAACTCTCATGGCGCGCCCAACCCCCCAGGTTTGTGCTAACCTTCGCAAATTAACAGACGCAATTCCCTGTACTGTTGGATGGTCGTAATGAAGAGATTCAATCACTGAATCGAGCCGATTGGGTTATTCGTTATCAGGTTTTTCAAAGGCGTCTCCATCGAGCTCATTTAAAATCGCCTTGTGATCAATAAGAAGAATCTGGGTCGAGTGAGATCAAACTTTAGCAAAGCAGTGCTGTTAATTTTCTATTCTATATGACGAACTTCGCCTAAACGCCGCAAATGGTTCGTCTCTATCAGGGGGTATATCCGTTACGTCCCTCTTGCATGCATTCGCTTGTCCAACCGCTTAACATGACGAAGGAAAAAAGCTCAAGTTGAGCAAAAGACAAACGATCAGCATCCTCTGCTCGAAAATCACCACCTGACGTACTCCTCACCGCATCTATCGAACCACCACTACCAGCTCCACGGTAGTCATGATTGCCATCTCAAACCGAGAACCTCCATGTTTTATCGATCGGCATGGTGTCTAACCTTGACGCTCAAGTTCGCGCTTAGCCTTCCACGCATCACGACCAATCTTGTGCCATATGCTCATAAAACTGATACCCACAGCCATAACAGATGCAACCAGCGTAACAAGGTAAGCGCTTCTGTAGCAATCCAATCCTTGATTACACTCCATGACACCATCCTTGTTCTTGACGCTATGGTGATCATACACAAAGCCGAAAAATGCATTGAAGATATTGCCGAAGATGATGGGCGCAATCGTAATACAACCCCAATTAGTAGACAATCCATGGACGCCGAACTGCTCTGCGACGATGGAAGGAAAGACGCCAAAGAGGAAGCCATAGGCGAGACCTGTCATGGAAGATACAACGGCGAGGTATTGAGGATTGGTGATTGTGATCGCGCATAACTGGGCGATGGTGAAGATTGTGGCGGCGATCGTGAGGCACCATGTGCGACTAGCGTGGAGATGTTTGACGAGGAAGTCGGAGCCGCCGCCTGAGAGCAGGCGTCCGATGAATGAGCTGATGGAGATGATGGAGACATGCATAGCTTGGCGGCCGTTGATGAACTTGTCGGTGACGGTGCTGTCGTAATGGCGCCAGAGAGCGTTCGCATCATTGCCGATGTTGCTAGAACAATGTCAGACATATATTAGCCATGGGAAAAAGGATATTCTTACTTGATAGTCATAAGACCAATGCCAGTCAGCAGCCCCATGAGAGAGAACAAGAAATAAAATTGGCTGTGCCTGAGCATCTTGAAACCCCTAATATCTACAAGATGCGCATCGTGCGAATGAGCGGCCTGCCCATCTAAATCTTCTTGACACGATGAGGAACTTCTCGAGACCAATGACGACGTCTCGCTTATCTCGGTTTCCTGGGCGGCTTCGGTGTTTCCGGGAGCAGGTCCATAGTCTGAGGATAAGTTGGTTGTTTCCCTTTCATCGAAAGTAGAAATCGACTCACCTAGTTGTTGATCTCTCACAAACTGAGCTTTACGTTCGGCCGATTTCGTGCGATGTAACGCATTGGAGTCCACACGTGAGAGAGTGTCGTCGTTGCGCACTGCGGAATAATCTGAATGTGGCAGCACACGGAGGAAGAAGTATGAAACGAAGGTCATGCAAAACGTGCCAACCGCTAGCAAAAGTAGGAAGTCTCCTGTGCTGCCCTTGAAAAGCGATTGTGCGAAGATGGAGAAGAAGAAGGCGCTCAGTCCGAATGCAGCGAGAGGAAATGCCGTTGCGGTTCCGCGATGGTGAGGCCAATTCAGCGCAGACGTCTTAATTGCGGCAGCAAAAGCGCAGCAGCTGCCGAATCCAGTGCAGAAAGTGAAGAAGCACAGTGCAGCGACAGAACCAGAGCCATATTCATACGCCTGACGAAGTGGAAAGTATCCAAGGGCGAGCAAGAAGGAACCGACGATGACGGACGGGCGGGGTCCCTTGGTGTCGACAAAGATCCCAACTGGAATGCCCATGGAGTACATGCCAAAGTTACCAGAAGCACCCTACATATATTAGCAAGAGTCGTTTCTTAATCTGCGGACTTCGTACGATGAGGTTGCTCTCGAACGAGGTGAGCTTTAGCTTCTCTGCAAACTGTGGTCCCCATGCAGAGTAAACATACTGCAGAAAAGGTTAGTAATTGCACGTCAATAAACTGACGAAGGACATACATTACTCCCACAAGCCAGGGAAATAACTGTGGCAGCAATACTCGACACAATGCGCGCACGGTGTAGCGACCTTTCAGAAACCATGGTGGGCAGAATCTGGGAAGACGTAGTGTTGATATGGTAGATAAGCTTGTGTAGGTTGTTACGAGGCCATGTGGCAGGTGGTTTTAGTTAGAACGGCTCTCACAGAGTCGATGGTAAGTAGCTCTATAACCTCATACCGTGATTTGAGTACGTCGAAGTGAAGATTGATGTCCAAGTGAACTTGTAGGATGACTGCCCCTTGTTAGTGTTCACGTTTGTGGCTTTATCGCGGTCGGATATTACGCGATAAGACGAAAAAGCCGAGTCAGCTGTTTGTGAACGCAGAGACAACCAAGGTGTCATCGGTGACCGACGGTGCAGCCGCCCTCAGCCGCGTGGACGACAAGTTGAAACAGCCCAGACAACATCTTGATTCCTACAAGAGAGCCCTACCTACAAACACATCTATACTTTTCTCGGCGCAACACACAATAATAGAGCGCCAAAATGGGAGCGCTTTTATCCATCCCCTTGCTGGTTGTGCCCAGTATTGGCTCAGTACGTTACAACAACGTTGATGGCCACTGTCGCGAGGCTGGGAGCGACTTGGTATACTAACATGTCGACCAGATTGTAGGCTGCGCTGCCAGCTGTTGTGGCGCCGCAACATGTTCTGCTATGTGCGGCGCCTTTGGCAAATGCGGTAACAGGTTAGCACTGTCCAAATGTGATATCAAATCAGTCTAACAAGATGTTGCAGCATTGCCACGCGCATAGGCTATGCCCTCCTCCTCATGGTCAACTCGATAGTGGCATGGATTATGCTCACACCATGGGCGATCAACAAATTACAATACCTTACTCTCGACTACATGGAGATCAGTTGTCCACAAGGAGACTGTTACGGCTGGGTCGCTGTGCACCGCATCAACTTCGCGCTTGGGATGTTCCATCTGCTCTTGTCGATACTTCTTCTCGGCGTCAGGTCATCAAAAGACAAGAGGGCAGGATTTCAGAATGGATTCTGGGGACCGAAGGTCATACTGTGGATGGGATTGATTGTTTTGTCCTTCTTGATTCCAGATGGCTTCTTCTTGGTCTGGGGAAACTACATTGCCTTCTTCGGCGCCATGCTGTTTCTCCTACTCGGCTTGATCCTGCTCGTCGACCTGGCACATTCATGGGCTGAGTACTGTCTTCAGCAGATCGAAGAATACGACTCGCGCGCATGGCGTGGCATTCTCATCGGGTCGACCTTGGGAATGTACGCACTCTCCTTCGCCATGACGATCATACAATACGTCTTCTTCGCCAAGGGCGGATGCTCCATGAACCAAGCAGCAATTACCATTAACTTGATCCTGCTATTCATCGTCTCGGGCGTCAGTGTTCACCCAGCGATCCAGGACTACAACCCAAAGGCCGGCCTGGCGCAAAGTGCCATGGTAGCTATCTACTGCACATACCTCACCATGTCCGCAGTCTCCATGGCGCCAGATGACAAGCACTGCAACCCACTCGTCCGCGCACACGCCACCCGCAAAACATCCATCGTCATCGGCGCCATCGTCACCATGCTAACCCTCGCCTACACCACCACCCGCGCCGCCACCCAAGGCGTCGCCCTCGGCGGCGGAAACCGCGGCCAAATCCGCCTCTCCGACGACGAGCACGGACTGATCACCACACAGCCAGACTCCCGTCGCGAGATGCGCGCAGCCGCTCTGCGCCAAGCAGTAGCAGAAGGCAGTCTGCCCGCCGAAGCCCTTCTGGAGGACGATTCCGACGCCGAGTCCGACGCCGGCGGCTCGAGTGGGAAGGACGACGAGCGCGGAGCAACGCAGTACAACTACTCGCTGTTCCACGTCATTTTTTTCCTTGCCACGTGCTGGGTTGCGACACTCCTCACCATGAATTTCGATGCGGATTCGAATAATGGGAAGGATTTTGTGCCCGTGGGACGCACGTATTGGGCTTCCTGGGTGAAGATCATTAGTGCGTGGGTGTGCTATGCTATTTATTTGTGGACGCTGGTAGCGCCTATTGTGTTGCCAGATCGGTTTGATTTTGCGTAGGCAGCATATATTAATATGGTAATGATGGGAGGTGTAATAGGTAGTCATGGTTAGCGAAATGGGTCAGGATGTTCTCTTTTGAATTCAGAGTCGTTCGAAGGTTGGTACGCTAGTTGTTACGTGTCGCCGTTCAGCCACAATGCCATCAGATTTGCGCGTAATCACCAACATCACGACGTCGCTTTTCCGACCTAGTGTCGAGCTAGTTCGTTCCTGCCACATCTTCTTCCTCATCTCAATTTCATCTGCAGATCTACATCCCGTTTCTCAAACTTCATAACTTTAGCTCACCACCCAATAACAAAACCTTAAAAGACACTTCGACTAAAAAATCACAATGCGCCAAACTCGCCCAGCAGTAAAGGCACCATCATGGAAGAAATTCGCCGAGTCAGCTTGCCGTCACTCTGCTTCGTGGCATATCTAACCGCCTGCAGGCTCGTAGGCAGCCCAAATGTGACCATAGTGGTTTGTAAAGACGACAATGAGAAGACAATACACGGTTCCGCGCGACCTGATCGGTTACTACTCGCCATATTGCTAAACAGGTCAGGGACCTCGAGGATGCTTGTCGGCCTCCCTACCGTTGCCTCACTCCGGAGACGTATGTTACCGGTGTGAAGACAGAGGATGGCATGTCAGTCGACGGTGATGACGACTCTGCCGAGCTGCACCTGCCAGAGGAAAGGCCAGAATTCGTCGACGTCCTCATGGAATACATCTTCCACTATGGAAAGGCGGTTACGAACCAGAGGCCGACCAGACTCTCATTTCCAGAGAGAGCGATAACTTCGAAGTACTTGCGTCCAAGTTGAAAACAGCGTTTAAGTTCATCCAGTTCTGTAAGAGGTTGTGGATGTCACAGTGATTGCTTCCGTACTTGAAGACGTTCTCCTCCTGGCATACAGGACGAAGTCCATCTGGTGGGTTTATGAGGCTATTGGCGGCGGGGCAATTCAAGCTGTTATTGAATGCTTCCATGTCGACAACGCGATTCTGGCCATGCTTGCGTCGTGCTTCCTGCACATAATGGGTGGCCTCGACTACTACGGAAAAATTGAGCAGGGTAAGAAAAATGACCGACCTTATTTGTGTGCTCGAGATGAATCAAGGAAGTATGTCTAGGATCTTACATGCAAGAATGCCAACTTCCTGCGATGACGCAGCGGTTGTATTCTGTCGAGGACAAGGATCAGCCGAAGAAACGCGAGAAGGTTGAGTTCTACATTGAGCCTGACGCATGAAAGGTTTAGTGGCTGGGGGGTGATATGAAATAAAGGGATCAAATAGTTGCATGCGAAGGAACTTAATCGTAGTAATGGTATGAAGAGAAACACCGTCACAGAACAGTCTTCGTCGAAGGGTAGGGCGAGGTGGACTGCTTAAAACGCAAGGGGTGTTGTGCAAAGCTCCTATACCGCGTTGAGGGAATCCTAAGAACGTTTTACGGTCTTTGTTAGAACAAGTCGACCAGGCGGATCTCGAGGAAGAGCTGGGATGCAGTAATTATATTTTTGGCACATCAATATTAACAGTCTCTTCACTCACTGAAGTAGTTCGATTGAAAGCGTGCATTCCGATTTGACTTGCACAAGTGCCATGTGTCTGAATCTCCCAACTGTGCCACGTCCAACGTAGCATCCCTATCGACAGAGCTTCACCACATGCTTGGTGTCAAACTCGCCTCCTCCATTCTTTTTGTGAAAACCACAGCCAACCATTGTCTTGCGACGGGTCAAAATAGATTCAATCTAATCGATCTAACGTCGTTCATTCGTATTATAATCAATCCAGATCCCGTGTCGATCACACAAGTGCCTCCACTCTGCGCTTCCAAAAGATCAAACGCCTGCTCAAATGCACCAGCCATGATATAACGCCGCCCAAACTCCATCGCAAACCATTTTGGCGCTCAAACACACAATCTGTAGGAGGCGTAACGACCAGCAGTCTCAGAAGTCCTGATGATCTTGACGACCTGGCCTCTTCTCAATCCAAGGTATCTGGCGACTGGGTCATCCTTCTGGATTCTTGGAAGCTGAGTATCCTTCAAACGATAACGCTGCAGAAGCTTGGCCTTCTCGTCCTTACTGAGCAAAACGTGCTTCGGGACAAGCTCGTGGTGTGTGATGTTGACGAGGAGATCGGTCTCCATGAAGGTCTCGATCTTGGTCTCGGACGCGACGGCTGGGACAATCTTCATGGCGGCTGGAGTGATTGGGACGTAGGTGACGAGGATACCGGTGTGGTAGTTACCGCCGGAGAGGGTCTGCGCAAAGTTTCTCATCTGCTTGATACCGACGTTGGAGTCTTGGAGGAAGGCGACGTAGATGGTGCCGATGTCTGGCTTTGGTGGGTTTGGGTTGCGGTCAGTTGGGGGGATGCTGTACTTGTCAATCATTTCTTGGGATGGGCGGGCAGTCTTGACCATCTTTGCGCGACTGTAATTGAGTTAGAATTGAGCGATCAAAGGTGTCGTCGCTGTGGATGATGCGGGACGTACTCTGGGGTGCCTCCAGTGGTGTACTGCTCCTTGAATTCGTCCAAAGAGATGCGCATCTCAGCCTCAGAAATCTCGTAACCCTATAATGTTAGTCTGTTGTTCAAGTATAGTGAATGCGCCGGGGCTGAACGTACTCTATCGAAGAGCATCTCGCAGATGGTTCTCCATGCGCGCCAGAGTCTAGCAGTCTCGCGATCAGCGACATCGCGCGCCTTGACCTGGTCCTCGTCGGCCATTATGAAGTTATACTGGATTGATGGTGAGACGGAGGGTGTTTTGTTGCGAGGTAGAAAGTAATCCGAATCGAGATAGCTGCCGTGGTGTTTAGTTGAGGCAACAAAAAGATCCTGGCGTTGACATGGGTGCAAAGGCTGAAGATTCACGCTAGTCCCAAATTCGCAAGCACATTCACAAGCTCGGGGTCCCGACCACGCTAAGAAATTCGTCGCCTAACCTAGACAGGTGTCTCGCAAAGTATCTCAGTGTCCTGTCTACAACCTTGCGAGCTACTTCCACCACGCCGAAACGCCCAACACCCTTGACGCTTCTACACATAAATATCCTCTAATATCTCCACATCAGCCAGCCATATCTCGGCTCCGCTTCAATCGTGTAAACTCACAATGGCTGCACCAACCTCCACCCCTTCAGCAAAGGAGGTCACTCCAACCAGTGAGAAGAAGGCCGACAGAGTTGAGAAGCCAGAGAAGCCAGATGAGGCCGCCCACGCCGCTGAGATCGCCAAGAAGGAGGCCGAACACAAGGCCATCATGGAGAAGCTGGTAAGACGCGTTTCTGCCCGATCTCACATGCGTCATGCATAAACTTCGACTAACATCCACGTTTTAGAACGCTGTCCGCGAAAAGCTCGACATTGCCAAGCCCAAGAAGGATGGACCACAGACCCCACAGCAGGAGAAACGCAAGCAGCTCCAGGCTCGCCAGAACGAGATCCGCAAGCTTCAGGGTGCCGACAAGGCTGGCCGCAACTCCACAATGGACCAGGTCCGCAAGCTTGATGAACAGCTCAAGTCCCGGATCAACGAGCAGAAGGTTGCCCGTGGCAAGGTCGCATTCAAGAGCGTCGAGGATGTTGACCGTGAGATTGAGCGCCTCGAGAAGCAGGTCGATGGTGGACAGATGAAGCTCGTCGATGAGAAGAAGGCTCTCGACGAGGTCTCCAAGCTCCGCAAAACCCGCAAGAACTTCGCCGGATTTGAGGACGGACAGAGGAAGATTGACGAGATCAAGGCTGAAATCAAGACTCTCCGCGACGGCATGAACAACCCAGAGGCTAAGGCCCTCTCCGATGAGTACAACAAGATCCAGGCCGAGTTGGACGCTATCAGAGCCGAGCAGGACGAGGCATACAAGAACGTCTCCGCCCTCCACGACGAGCGCAGCAAGCTCCAGAAGGAGCAGCAAGCCAAGTACCTTGAGGTCAAGGCCAGCAAGGATGCTTTCTACCAGCAGAAGCGTGCACTCCAGCACTACGAATACGAGGCCCGCAACAAGCTCCGCGAGCGCAAGAAGGCCGAGCAGGAGGCTTACAACAACGCCAGGAAGCGTGAGCGTGCTGAGAAGGTCCTAGCTGAGGCCTCAGAGCCAGCTTACCTCGACGAGATCCGCCGTGCTTCTTCCCTGTTGCACTACTTTGACCCATCCGCCATTGCAGAGGCTAAGCCACTTTTGGCTCCATCCGGATTCACCGCTACTGCTTCCCGTACCGTCGATGACTCTGAAATGAAGGGCATGAAGCTCGTCAAGAAGGAGGAGGAGGACTATTTCGCGGGCACCGGAGGCAAGAAGGGAAAGAAGGGCAAGAAGGGCACTTCCTCTCCAAAGCCAGCTGCCACCAGCGGAAAGTTCGTTCTTCCACCAGCTGTTCTTGAGGACTGTGGCGCTATGGGCATCGACGCCCCAATGTCTCAGGCTGAGGTCCCGACTGCTGTTGAGAAGGTCAAGGCGAAGCTTGAGTTCTGGAAGAAGGACCAGAAGGCCCAGACTGAGAAGAACATTGCTAAGGCTAAGAAGGAGATTGAGAGACTTGATGCGGAGGAGTCTGGCTCTGCTACCCCAACTTCTGATAACGAGACGAAGGGTGCCGTTGCCGCTGCTGTTGAGTCCGCCTCTGAGGTCGCAACCGACGCTACCAAGACTGCTACCGAGACTGTCAAGTCCGTTGTTGAGACTGTTACCGAGAAGGTTGCAGATCTTACCACCACAGACGCGAACAAGGAGAACTTGTAGTCCGACGTTACTCGCGTCACGCACCCCCGGCCCCCCTGACTTCCTTCGACTTCACACCGCAGGTCATCCGGTCTGAGGCTTTCGTCGTCCGACCTCCCCACTTGCTCGTCTTGGATGCTATGCATGAAGGAAGTTGCATACTTGGTGATAGAACTGGACTGCACAGTGGTGCTAGGATGCAGTCGTTTTAGGTGCTTCTCTACTTCGCCGTGTACATAATTCTTAGAAGTGGATAAACAATTTAACTCAAAAGTTCCAAAATGTAATCTCTTTGCGATCCGAAGACGGTATTCATTACAAACCCCCACCTAATAGCTAGTTTGGTGTCTGCCTTTCGCTAGGTTCTATGTTAGATGTTTTGATATGCCATATATGGTGAGTGTTTCAACGCCACACATTGCCCTTCAGAAACCGCCATGAGATGTTAGGCCTATACCACGGTAACAAAACGGTAGCCAACCATCATCAAACACCTCCACATTCCAAATCTCCAAGAAATTGCCGGCTATCGCTCGAAGTAGATTCGTGAATTCATTCAATCCTGGTCTCCGTCACTTATCCATCGACTATGCTATCTCCTGGAAGCTCTGCAGCCCCACCACCTCTTCGCTCTTTGTGTTTCATTTTAATCGGGTTTCTGGACCGAAGCACACGTATTTGGCCATTTATTCGTCATTCAGTGGCGGCGCCCGACAGGCTATGGGCTTTTCTTCGCAACGTGCTCGAGATCGATGTTCCGCGCTCTTCTTGCTCCGATATGCAAGACTCACCGTAGCCGCTTGAAACCACTCAATACCCCGAGTTATAGCTATACCCACTCTTCGGCGCCCTGGGTCTCTCTGGCGGCACACTCCTCCTATCCCCCCTCCCACTCTCCCTCCTCTTAATCGGCGGCTCCCTATACACCCTAGCACCCACCCCAGCCAAAGCACTCAGCGGCGGGTCTCTCACTTCCAGCGCGTCGTCTGGCGGTAACTGAAACTGCACCAAACTAAAATAATACTCCAACACCTCCGGATACCTCTGCACCGCCCCCTTCCAGTCCTCATCACACCCCCTCTTCAGACTTTCCATCGCCTGTCTCAGCTCCTCCGGATGCGGTCTCGAGCCCCAATAGTACATCGCCCGTTCCTCTAGGCCCCTGAGATGCGCCTCATGCGCTTCCCTACGGCGCTTTATTAGGAGCTCGTAGTAGTTGAGGATGTAGTCCTGGGCCCGTAGCCGCACCCATTCCCGGATGGACTGGAAGTGGGAGGTGAGAAATTTGGACTCGGCTTGCCGTACTGCGGCGTCGAGACCGCTGGCTTCGCAGCTGCATTTTTGGTGGGCCGGGGCACTGCAGATTGCGCAGTCGGGGTCGACAGTTGGTGTTGGGTAGGTGTCGGACCTTGGAGACATGTCAGGCTGTGATGGCTTCTCGAAGCAGTTATGGAGGTTGGGAGACTGGATTTCTATAGTGTAACACGTTGGTGCTTGACAGGAGAGGATGCAGAGGAAGGCTTGGTGTTCATGGACACACATATAAGGAGAGTAAGTCTTACCTGACTGAGCGCATCATTTTGCGCTGTTATGTTGCTCACTGGCGCTGTTTGCCGGTGGTGACCTCGACGTGTCTTCGCGTTTTGGTGAGCCAGTATTAAGCTTCCACGAGGTGTTCAAGAGGACGAAGCGAGGCGTGGCAACAAAGCGGCGGTGATCGGATCATAGAAGAAACAAGACGCAGTGTATCAGAGCAGAAATATAAAGTGAAGAGCATAAAGTAATGATGAAAGTAAGGTATGTAGTCCTACGTGGACGACGACCAGCCGTAACCTTACCTCGGACTCGCGCATCACGCACAGTTGAGGGAAGGACGTCAGTGGTCACGGTGCGCTCCGGACGAAATGTCTTGGACTGGAACAGACACCAATAGGCCGCTGTAGGCTCTGCAGCAGGTGCCGTAGGGTACCTGTAAGGTGTCGTGGACTGATCTCCAGCGTATGGAGTTGCGAGGCCTCTCCGAGATGCACAGCGTTGGGTCGGCAGAGCGCTCGATTGGACCAACCTCCCAAGATGTTGGACTCGTGCGATGGGGACGTCTTAGCTGCATGGATACCGCTCTTTCGATGTCAGAGAGGGACGTATTGAAACCCGGCGTAGACGAAAAGAGGAAAGCCAATAGCTGGACATGAGGCGGTTTGCATCTTCTTATACTCGGTTCGACGCGGCTCTATGTAGGAACAGTTAAACGATTGTAGATGTTTAACGAAGCTAAGAGTCTCAGTTAATTAATAAAAGGGATTCATGGAGTTAGCTTTAACGAGACCTTGTCATTCCTGATGGCAGATCACCCTTGGCAGTGGTTTATCGTGTACTAGCGCTACGGCCGCCCAACTGCTTAACATGGCAGGCTCTATCAAAAGTTCCTCAGCCTTGACACCTTGAAGTCTTTCCATCAAACCTCACATCGCAATGCCACCACGCTGTCCCACCATCCAAGGGACACTAACGCCCTTCCTCTACCCATCGTTTCTCTACTCGTCTGCAGGTCGGACCCTACCAAGAGTTACCAGAAATTGCATAGCCTGTCGTCAACAAAGCCGTGCAGTGTCGGCCGTCACCTATAATTATGAGGACAACATTCCAACCAGTATTCCAGCACAACCCGACACGACGAGTAATAGCCATAACCCGGCGCAACCAACCTCACACTTAAATCCTACGCCTGGTGATTACGGACGCACGATTTTTTCCGACCACGCCACGATCACCATCCACGCAGGCGCAGGCGGCCACGGTTGCATCTCCTTCCTAAAAGAAAAATACATCGCCCAGGGACCGGCGAATGGAGGTGATGGCGGGTACGGAGGAAGTGTATACATCCAAGCCGTACGCGGCGAGACATCGCTGCACAAGCTGGCGAGGAGGAATATGATAAAAGGCGGCCGCGGTCGCAACGGACAAGGAAAACTCGCAGGAGGAAAACGAGGAGACGATATTATCATCCAAGTCCCCGTCGGCACTGTGCTCCGTGAGATAGAGCGTATAGACCCTGTGAGTCTGGAGGAGCTGAAATACCAACTCGACGGCGATAGGACACGCTTTGATGAAGGGACCGAGGAGATGGATGAGGATGGGGAAGTCATCCCAGAGTACATCGACGAGACAGGCATCGAGCGCCCTAGGTCGACGCAACTGAAACCGTCGATAAATCATAAAGGCCCATTCAAATGGGATAAAGAGAAATGGCTCCTTTACCCCGCCGTCACGCCAGAAGACATCGCTACCTCTGACTTCCCATCGTTTCCCAAGGCCCGACGCTCTCATCTTGCTGCAGCGGAGGAGGCGGCGCCTATTAATCTCGACCTCTCCCGCCCTATGGACAAGCCGATCTTGTTGGCAGCCGGCGCAGTCGGCGGCCTAGGCAATCCCCATTTCGTCACCTCGACCCGTCCGCGCCCTAAATTCGCAACGCGCGGCGAAGAAGGCATGCGCATCACGCTGCAGCTGGAACTCAAGCTTCTCGCAGACGTGGGGTTGGTCGGGCTACCAAACGCTGGAAAGTCCACCCTCCTGAGAGCTATATCCAATTCTAGGGCACGAGTCGGAAACTGGGCGTTTACGACTCTGCAACCTAATATTGGGACGGTGGTGTTGGATGACCATACGGGACGTCCACAAACCGTTGCTGCGTACGAAACCGGGGAGCCGAGAACAAACTTTACCATCGCTGACATTCCAGGTCTTGTGAAGGATGCTCACTTGGATAGGGGACTGGGCATAAGCTTTTTGAGACATGTTGAGCGGGCGAGAGTCCTTGCTTTCGTCGTCGACTTGGACGCGGGCGATGCTGTGGAGGCTGTCAAGGGACTCTGGAGAGAAGTCTCGATGTACGAAAAAATGAAAGTGCAAGAGCAAGAGGAGGCTGCTGAGAAGGAGGGAGTCATCTCTTGGTCACCTATCCTGCCCACGCGCTCAAATATTCGCGGCCAACAATCTTACCACAACACTGTGCCCAGAATGGAGGTCAAGGACGGCATCGTGAACAAGCCTTGGTTTGTGGTTGCATCCAAGGCTGATCTGCCAGGGACTCAGGAGAATTTTGTCAAGCTTAGAGACTACTTGAACGACGTCGGCGAAGGGAAGCAGGATCATCCTAGTGGACAGAAGCATGGGTATGTTAAGGATTTGACTGCCGTGCCTATCTCGGCTATTAATGGGCATGGAGTTCATCAAATCACTAAATTGGTTGTTTCGAAGCTGCAGTAAGAGATTTGTAGCCTGTGGAATATATACCTTAAGAGATGTACAACAATGTAAAAGTATAGTAATCATTGTAATTATTTTTCTCAGACCTCAGTCAAATGGCGATATGAGCAGAGTCATGACCTGACACCTGTGGCCCACCGAATTAACTGGTGTATAGCGTAATACGGTATAGTCGAATCTGTTGTTCTGAGTAGCTCTAAGACACTTCGTTGTACGTGGAATACTCTCTCTTGAAGTCGACCTTTCCGCAAATTTTGTGTGTAAAAATTCGATTTTTTTACCTTAAAGCCAAATCGGAAGTTCGTCGCGCATCGCCAGTACCCCGCTGTCCTGGTAATCATACAGCATGAACTCTCTTGGCGAAGCATATAGGGATTTGAGATCAAACTAACCAGTTTCGCATAGAAATTATCTTTCCTAAGTCATCCATGTTCTCTACATTACCAAAGTGAGAAGGTAAAGCAGACAAAGCGTTAATCGGTTGGCACCCAAGTTTTTCAATTTCCATCTTATTAATCAGGCAGAGAAGGAGAAGTTGGTGAAGACAGTGGCTAGGTTCGCAGTACGATATCTTTTGAGAATATACGTGTGGTGCTAACACCTTAGCCACAAGCATTGTCAATTATGATGATTATGATGTAGAAATGCGGGTTTTGGTTAGGGAGTCGTGGTGGTCTCAAGGGGTGGTTTTGACATGAAGCCGCCTGCTATTGGTTGTGCTGGACTGAGGAACCTCAAGTGCTACACGAGTCTCAGTAACTACAACGTAGGCAAAGCTAACAGGCTGTTGTGTTAGGGTCAAAAATAGTGCGAACAAGAGCAAAAAAATCAAAACAGTAAGGAGGGTCCAGGACTCTCTTGGGTCAGGGCAGGACCTGAACTCGCGACCAGAGTGGGCGCGCACCCACTCAAGACCAACCATTCCGAACTGCATCACTGAGTCCCATATTGTTGTAAGGTGAACAGGGGCGCTTATAAGCGCTGGGGTTGGTAAACAGGGGTGTGTCTGAGGCTTCCAATTACGCTGCGCGGGTAGGGTTACGTTCGTGGTAGAAGTGAAGACTTAGTAGTCGTCTAAGAGTCCATGTTAATCAATTTTTTATAGAAAGTTAACTATTTACTAAAGTTTGGGGAATGCTGGCATCGTTGTTTTTTGTGCGGGAGAGCATGATTGCCCAAAATAGCGATTGCCACCCCTGTGGCACCTTGGCGGGGTGGCTGCTAATTTTGATCCAACTGCCAAGCTTTGGAACTTTGGCCCTGAGAAAAGTCTGGCAGGGGTCAAGCGCGCTACGGGGCAATAATGTTCCACTTTTCTGGGGTAGCGGGCAAGGCTATGGGACTTTTATGTCGCTGCGGCGGTCGCAAAACTTAAATGTTCAAAGGTTCGCTGCAGTGTAGGAGCCGTATAAGACAAGCTCTTGACAAACGATTTGTTGTCTTTCGAAGTATTTATCCGGAGTTAATTATACCCCAAGATACATCAGAATCTTTAGAAGCAGAAGATATGGGTCGTGGAGGTAAAAGAGTAAGAATGCCCCTCACCTCGCTACCCGCGATTTCGGTCGCCTCAATTGGGTCGCAAACTTACACATCCGCAGGGTGGACGTGGTGGTAGAGGAGGAAAGCGTGGAGGTGGTGGAGGTGGTCGCGACAACCGCGACAACCGTGTCAGCTATGACAAGATCGAGAAGACCAACGAGAAGTTCGAGAGATACTATAACTCCCTGATTGACATGCCAGAGGAGGAGCGCGCCGAGTTCTGGGCTGCATTGAGAAGAGAGTTGCCAAACTCCTTCAGATTCGCTGGATCCAAAGGGTAGGTGCTGAATATTCCTTGCAGGACGGCAGTGGCTAACCATTGCTCTTCAGACACGCATTGGCTGTGCAGAAGCAGTTGAAGGAGCGTTATATCCCAGAGATCACCAGCATTGAGCATAACGATGGTACCAAGGTCGACCCACCAATGCCGGTTTCCTGGTACCCAGATGAGCTCGCCTGGTGGATGACTACCCCAAAGAACATCATTAGACGCTTCCCACCTTTCGCGTCTTTCCAGAAGTACCTGGTCTCTGAGACCAGTGTCGGAAACATCTCCAGACAGGAGGTCGTTTCTATGATTCCACCTCTTCTCATGGACCTCGAGCCAGGAATGGCTGTCCTCGACATGTGCGCCGCGCCAGGATCGAAGGCGGCCCAACTTTTGGAGATGGTCCACAAGGGTGAGGAGGCACGCATCCGCAACGCTCTCCGCAGCCACGCCAAGGAAGATGGAAGAGAGGTCAGCCCAGGTGTTGACGTTGTCGGAGAGGAGGACCTGAACGTCGACAACAGCGACGAGGGCCGCGCCACCGGTCTCTTAATCGCCAACGACTCCGACTACAAACGCTCCCACATGTTGATTCACCAACTTAAACGCCTCTCATCTCCAAATTTGATTGTCACCAACCACGACGCCACCCTCTTCCCATCCATCAAGCTCCCACCAACCGCTGAGAACCCAGCACAGAACCGCTACTTGAAGTTCGACCGCATTCTCGCTGATGTGCCATGTGCCGGTGACGGAACCTGCCGCAAGAACCCAAACCTCTGGCAAGACTGGAACCCAGGAAATGCTCTTGGTCTCTATGTCACCCAGGTTCGCATTCTCGTTCGGGCCCTCCAGATGTTGAAGGTCGGAGGCCGTGTCGTGTACTCCACCTGTTCCATGAATCCAGTTGAGAACGAGGCCGTTGTTGCCTCTGCTATCGAGCGCTGCGGTGGACTCGAAAAGGTCGAGCTCGTTGACTGCTCCGACCGCCTTGCCGGCTTGAAGCGTGCTCCAGGCATGAAGTCATGGACTATTATGGACAAGCAGGGCCGCATCTGGAACACCTGGACCGAGGTCGCTGAGCACAACAAGGCTCATCCAAATGACCAGGCCGTTGCACGCCTTTGCGAGGGCATGTTCACTCCAACTGGCGAGAGCACTGGGATTCCGCTTGATCACTGCATGAGAGTCTATGCTCATCAGCAGGACACCGGTGGTTTCTTCATCACTGTTTTGGAGAAGAAGACTGAGTTTAAGGCTAAACCGGAGTATGAGAGCAAGAAATCGGAGCCAAAGCCACCGATTGCTGCTATCGTTGAGGCTATTGAGAACCAGCCAGATAATGGCGAGGCTGCGCCAAAGATCGAGATTGCTTCTGAGCTTTTGGGCGAGAAGACCACCACTGACCTTCAGGCCGCGGAGGTTGCCCCTGTTGTCCGCGCCAACATTGCTTCCGATGCTTCCGACGCTACCCTCAAGCGTGAACGTGACGAGGAAGTCCCAGCCGAGCCAGAAGCCAAGAAGATTAAGGTCGAAGACGCGACACCTGTAGCAGCCGCTGAGCTCGCTGCCAGCCGCACCGAGCACGTCCCAATCCCACCTGCCGCCGCCGCGGCCGTCGATGCAAAGCCATCCGTCATCAAGGAGGAAGTCAGGGCCGAGGTCACAGCCGCACCAGCACCAAAGCCAGCCACCTCCCTCCCGGCCCCACAAAAGACCAAGGGCCGCAACGCCCAGCAGTTCGAGGAGCCATTCAAGTACATCTCTGGCGACAACGCGGAGGTGAAGTCCATTGAGTCTTTCTACCACCTCTCTCCACGCTTCCCACGCGACCGCTTCATGGTTCGCAATGCTACTGGAGAGCCAGCTAAGACTATCTACTACACTTCTGCTTTGATCAGAGATATCCTGACCGAGAACGAGGGTAAGGGAATTAAGTTCATCCATGGCGGTGTGAAGATGTTTATGAAGCAGGATGTGCAGGGTGATGATGTTTGCAGATGGCGCATCCAATCCGAAGGAATGCCAATCCTCGAGGGCTACGTTGGCGAGGAGCGCGTTGTCAGACTCTACAAGAGGTCCACCCTCCGCACCCTTTTGGTTGAGATGTTCCCCAAGGTTACCGGCGATGGATGGAAGAACCTCGGTGAGATCGGTGAGCGCGTCCGCGATATCGGGATGGGCTGCTGTGTTCTCCGTATTGAGCCTTCGAACGACGAGGATGGATTGAAGGAGCGCGTTGTGCTCCCACTTTGGAGGTCGATGCACTCTCTCAACCTCATGTTGGCAAAGGAAGATAGGACGGCGATGTTGTTGAGGATCTTTAATGAGAATGTCCCGCTCGTCAACAACCATCACCCAGCCCAGAACGCGAATGAGGAGAAGGTTGAGAGGGTTGCGGAGCTGGCTGATGCTGCTGTTGAGGAGCCAAGGGAGTCCCTGCAGGACATCGTTATGGGTGATAGCGCTGCCGAGCCGGTTGATCTTGATGCGTCGGAGGTCAAGGCTCCAGCGGTCAATGAGGCCAGTGCTGACCAGATGCCTTTGTAAGATGGTGAAAGTTGAAGAACTTGGTGAGCACATTCAGGATTTTGCAATTGCTCATCACATAGCAAGCCATTCTGCCTTGCTCGGATTTTGGGGCGTTGGAGATATCAGGAAGATAGATAAAATTAAGCACGAATATATTGTGAAGACAAATCGGTACCGCAATTATTACATGTGTTCCAACAGTGGTTCTCGTACTTGAACGCACATCGCAGCTTATCATGTGGTAGAAAAATCATCATATTCTAATGGTAATAAACGCTTTTCGAGAACCACTGGTGACAGCATACATCTACGATGAAGTTTGACTGCCGGTCGTCCTAACCAACGCCTCCACTATTTTACAGTGCTCCATATCCTCGTTTCATTCCATTAACGCCACCATACTCCCTTTCAATGCCCCTTCGTGTCAAGCATCCCCCACAAGTCATCTAGCTGATAAAGCATAAACATCCCAGGCCGCAGTAGAACACAAACAGCGGATACACAGCGATACTGACTCTGTTCTTCACTACCCCGCTGCCACCCATGATACTAACACCCGCTGCAAGTGACCAGGCGATCAGAACGAGATAGATTGGGATACGTGCGATCATGGTGAGACCGATTGCGGAAAACATAGCCGCGATGACGAGGGGGAAGAGGGTGTAGCCGATAATGCAGACGGACTGTGCGAAGGAGCTATAAATAGTGCGTTAGCAACCGCTCTTACAGAGGTTGTGAATGGGACAGAGGTCAGAACGGACATATTACCACCCAGCAGCTTGATCTGCGCCGTAACAACCGCCTCGCCAATCCAAACCATCGCAAACACGCCAGAGAATACAACACTCTTCTGTTCCGGCCTGGCATTAAAGCTCAACAGCAAACTGAGCATCAACGCAAAAAGCAGAGGCCCCCAAAGATCCCAATCCCTCAACCCCGGACTCATATTCCCCTGATTCAGTAAATTCTCGCTATCCATAACCCTACCTGCAATATTCCTAACCTCCTCTCTCGCCCCCTGTAACCCTCCTGCCCTGAAACCCTCAAACGCGCCCCGAAGCGTGGTGGTGTTATCAATCATGCTCCCGCCAAAGAGGTACTTTGGGTACAACACCTCGCGCATTTTTGACCAGACGGCGAGTAAGTCGCGAGACAGAGTGTCCCAGACGGATTCATCGATTGTGTTTAGTGCTGCTTGGCGGTCGGTGCCGGGGATGCTGGAGATGAGGTAGGATTCGTTCAACGGACGCGATGAGGAGGAGGAGCCGATGTTGCCGGTGAGGGGGGCGCGGGAGGAGTAGTTTGGCTCGCCGAGGGGGTCGTCGAGGTCGTCCAGCTCGGCTGGAATGTATCAGTTACTGAGATGGGGAGACTGCGTAATGGGGAAGAAGGTTGAGGGAGGTGGACAAACCGTGGTCTGGGTCAATCAGGTCATCGTCGTGGGAGCTTCCTTGCGGCTGGTCGTAGTGTGTGTATGGGTTTGCGCTCGCCATGGCTGCTGTGCCACCAATGTGTGGTTTACGTGAATTTGATTACTCAAGCTGCACAACTGCGGTTCCGTTGAAGCGAAAGTGGTTGAGAATGAACGTTATTGTTGTCGTGTATTGCGGGATGTCTATTGAGCATTGAAGCTCCACGTAACCTTGTCGTCGCATGGCATGCCAGCGTTCACGCTAACTATATCCGATCTAGGCTTCCCGCCCATGAAAGGGCCGCAACTGCACAGCACAACTCTATCACTTTTATGCATACAGGAACATTGGAATTTGAGAAATATCCTTCATTGATTCTGGGTATCGAGGATATCTAAAAGTTCTCAAAGAACAAATATACTAGCTTTGTTTATTCTTCGCTGCATCGCTCAAATGTTCCGTGCCAATGCTCAATGGTATTCAGACAGCCTCCAACGCTTGTTCTCATGCCCCAGATTGCACCCTACTCTTGCCACTCGTGTCTGAAGTAGCTCTGAAGTCGACTTGTGTTATATAGTCTAATTCTTCAAGTGGTAGGGTTGTTTTGCTGGGCAGCCCGGGTGGCTTCATAGGCGGATGTGACCTTTCAGCCTGTTTTTGTGTATGTTTGTGCCTTCCTCGAGGGAACCTTTCACAAGCCATTCTTGATAATGAAAATCTCTCTCAAGAAGATGCGGGAGTTGTTCTCGTTCATCTATCGCAAATTAGCAATGTGTCCATAGAAATCAAACGAAGTGGCATACCTTCAACAGCATATTCTTTGGGCTACCTCCATCAAATGCAGTGAACATGTATTGCTTTCCAGTGCCGGTATTGCTTGGCTTCTCAACAAAGTCGAGTGCCTTGATGACTGGAGTGTTAAGAATAACCTTGTGGGTGTTCTCCTGTCTCATGATCAAGCGAGCCGCAATGACCGAGTTGGACTCGTCGCCCTCGTTCTTCTTTGGTGCTCTGAAAGAGCCTGGGTCTGGAGATCCGTCGTGCTTCTCCTTGATACAAGTCTTGTGCACGTTGACCTTCAAGTTGCCAACGCCACGCTCCTTCCATCCAGTCTCCATGACAAAAAGCTTGACGCGGAATTGTGACAAGGTGACCTCGTCCTCCTCTCCGTCGTGTACTGGAACTGCTGCTGTTAGCCTTTCCCGAGAACTGAAGAATGCAAAGTTTACCTTGCTTAAGCTTGAGCTTCTTGTCCGAAGCATCTTTATCATCCTCCTTACCCCCGTTCAAGTTGTTGTCGTCTCCCTCATCACCCGACTCATGGTCGCTATCATCTTCCGCATCACTCTCTGGAGCGCCAAATGGCTTCGTTGCCTTTGCTTCCTTGCTTGAGCCTGAGCCGAATGTAGATAATGGCTTAGCACTGGCGAACGAGAGTCCACCGCCAAATCCTCCTCCAAATCCACCACCGAAGCCGCTGCTTGCTGCACCTCCAAATCCGCTAGATGATTCGCCACCAAATCCTGAAGAAGCTCCGCCAAATCCTCCACCGAATCCAGAGGATGCTCCTGAGCCGCCGAATGGGCTGCTTTCCGACTTTCCTGCGCTTGCGAAGCTCATTGGTGCTGCTGGCGTAGCTGCGAATACGCGTGGCTGGCCTGCCAGGGATCCGAATCCGGATGTTGGCGCTGATGCTAATGCGCCAAAGCCAGAGCTTGCGAATGCTGAGGTAGAGGTTTGTGGTTGAGATTTAGATGTGTCGGTAGTCTTCTTATCGGTCGCGGACGCCCCTTCTGGCTTCTTGAAGTCTTTCTCATCAGTCTAAATGGGTACGTTAGCTATGTCTCAACCTTAACCCTTTGTCTGAGAAGTAAATACCTTATCGGCTGAGACATCGTCCTCATCCCTCGGGCGCTTCTTCTCTGGCTCTCCTCCTTCCGAGCGATCGCTACCGGCGCTTCCATTGGATGCAGATCTGCCCTTCTCGTTGCTCATATCCTCATCGTCTCTTACTCTCTTCTTCTTCGGGCTGGCGAGGCGGTCCTTCATCTCGTCGTTATCTGCGGTAGATGTCCCAATCGACTGCAAGCTCTCAGCAGTATCTTTTGGGCTATCTCTGGCGTCCTCGGTGTGGGTCTCATCCTTATCGGAAATCGTGGTATGCTTCAGATCCTCGCTGGCCTTCATGGTAGCCGCATCCTCCTCTCCATTCTCACGGCGCCTCGCAGCCCCTCCACGCTCAGGGCTCTCAGAACGGTTAGACATTTTATGAATGAACCAATGCAGGTATGCGCGTGGTACTATGTTTGAAGCCCCGTCGAATGTGTCGCGACACGGTATAACGCAGATTAGTTCTGAAACTGGTCTCTGGTTAATCTGCGGTGCGGTTTCACTTCACAAACGCTGGCGCTTGAGGGTCCAGACGGATAAGATTATGACGGAAGCTGTTTATCCCCTCCGTAGCGACGGCCGTTGCCAACATAGACGCGGCATCAATGGTTAGTCCGAGACTAGACCAACCCGATAAGATCCCCCACTTTATTTTACCTTCGCGGTTCACAAGGCTGCCATTCTGCCTCGTTGTTCTGCTGTGAAGGGCGTCGAGGTCAAACCAGTTAATTGTACTTTAACTTTTCGTCTTATCGAATGGCTGAGAGGTGTACATTCAAGACTGCAACAATGCCTCTCTTCACACTCCCCCTCTCAGCCGCCAACGGCGATATATCCTCCCAACACGCCAACACCCGTCCCACCGAATCCAACATAGGACGCAAGCGCAAACGAGCTCCCTCCCCATCCGAACCAGCACCAGAACGCTCATACGAAGTTGACCCATCTGGTTCCGGCCCAACGGCATACATCTCCAATCCCCTATCCCTGAACGACGCAGAAAGAGCACAATACCTCCTGGCCGGCCTCCCACTAGACGCCGAGCTTCCAAGCAAAACATACACAAGCTTCCCTTACCAAGCGCTACCGGAGGATGTATATCTCACGAATACTGGGTGGACGACTGCTGCCGATGATACGGGTGTGCAGAAGAAGGTTCCTAGGCAGAGTCAGGGGAGTAGGTTGAAGTTGCAGCATTTGGGAGTTCTGACGACAATCGTGCAGAGGTGTTTGCAGGAGGGTGATATAAAACGAGCTACGACAGCTTGGGCGTTGCTGTTACGAGCGCAGATTGGAGGAAGACCTGTCGACCTGCGCGCTGCGAATTATTGGGGTATTGGTGCTGAGCTCCTCATTCGGGGCGGAGAGGAGAGATCGTTTGGTAGGAAGCCGTTAGCCAGTGTCTCTTCCACATTTCCTGAGCCTGACGAACACGAGGAAGGAACATCAACTCCACAGAAGGGATCTGAAGACATACGCTGGGGGACGAAGGCAGGGATAAGGAAGGCAAGGGCGTACTACGAGCGTTTGATCCTGCAGCATCCATACCTGCGTCAATTCTCTGCCACCTCAATATCTGCGATAGATTTCTGGCCGGCGATGTTGAGTTGTGAGATCTATGGCATTCAACACGAGCACTTATCATCTCTTGCTACTCTCTCCCTCAACTCACAGGCCGAGGAAGAGGAAGAGGACGAGATGGGTGAGCATGAATCCGACATCAGCACAGATGAGGACAACACCAACGATGAAGACCACGACCACGATAAACGTGCTGAGAAACAATCATCAAAACATGCTGAGAAAGCAGATCGTCGAGAGGCAAGAATGGAAGCGCGCAAAGCAGCCCGCAGATCTGGAAAACTATACGACAGAAAAGAAGACGCTCGACTCCGCGCTCTCGAAGCCGCATCAGGAATAGCCAACCGCATGGACGAGCTCATGACCGGGCCACCATGGACGGATAGTGGTGTGCTGTTGCGCCTCCGGGGTTGTGTGGCGCTGTGGATGGGGGATTTGAATGTGCCTACGCCTTGGAAAGGTGAGAAGGAGCATAGTAGGGAGAGTAGGGAGGAGATGGAGAGGAATGTGAAGAGTGGGAAGGAGTTTAGGAGGGGGCTGAGATTATTGGCGAAGCAGGACTTTTTGAGGGCCGAGCAGAGGGGCACGAGTTGTCCGGAGTTGGATTTGGATGAGGATAGGGATGAGGAGGATGAGGATGAGGAGATGTCTTACTAGATAGTGTATCATACTTCACAAGTCTCATCTATATGCTTCAAGAAGTTTCATTAAAAGCGATTTCATTGCTAACAAAGCATACAAGTATTTTGGTCGGGACTAATTGTCTTGTCTTCCCAAACCACCCATATCTCATTCTTTGTGATCAAAACTCTTCCGTGCGCCATCCTCGAAATTACAAGCCATGGGTATACGCGAAAACATCGTGAAGTTGTGTCTCCTTGTTGGAGACGGAAGCAAAGCAAACCAGACCAGAATATCTTGCCATGCGTCATAGTAATCATCCCCATCATAAAATCATCCTTCTTAGTAATCGTCCCAATGTGCATCATCAATAATAGTAATCATCTCCATCAGAAACACCACTCATTCCCCTTCCACCGGGATCGAGTAATTAGCGAGAGAAGAGACGCTTGAAGGCTCCTCCCTTCTTCTTCTCCTTATCTTTCTGTGTCTCCTCCACCTCCACCTTCCTCCAGTCCTCTTCCCTCCTCTCCGCCTCCCTCTGCATATTCGCCGCATACTCCTGTTGCCTCTGATCAAATTCCGCCTTGCGCGTCTCAGACTCAATAATCCTCGCAATCCTCTCCTCCTCATCCTCAGCCATCTTCGCAAACCTCGCGTCCTCAATAGCACGGATCTTGATATTCTCCTCCTCGATTGATGCCGCCATAGCACGGTTTATCGGCTCCTGCTTGATGTGGCGGTGGACCTCGCCCATGAGCTTGGCCTTCTCGCGCGCCTTGTCGGCGCCGAGAAGGTTGAAGACTTCGGTGTTGGCAGAGTTCTCGCGGCCGAAGTACTCGCGTGCAGGACCCAATGGATTCCTGCCCTTTCTGTCGAAGGCGGAAGGGGACCTAAGGGCAGAGCGAGAGTCGTAGTCAGAAGTGGAGTGGTCCTGCTGCTTATACACGTCGTTGTTCGCACTGTCATCGCCGTTGAAGTACTCCTTTGCTGGTCCCTTGCTCTTTCTATCATAAGCTGGAGCGGCACCAAGGCCAGAACCGGAGGTAGAGCCGTGGTCGGAAGCGGTGTACTCCTGTTCCTGCACCTGCTCCTGGGTCTGCTGCATCTGCTTAGATTTTGGCGAGAGCATCATGAGGGCTGGATCATCCTTGCCACTCTTCTCAAACAGCTTCTCCAAGAAGGCAATGCCCTTGTCCTGGTTATAACTGTCATCAGCCGGGCCAGCGCCATTGAGTCTATCCTCGGCCTCCTTTCTGGCCTTGGCAGCGCGGACTGGATCCATCTCGCCCGTGGCAGTGGTTCTGGTCATATAGCTGAGATAGCTAAACTGACTCATATTTCGTGGGAGTGGAACCTCGGTAGCATCAAGAGCACGCACAATATCATCGTCGTTGAACATTTGAGAAGCACGGCCGATCATGGAGTACCCGACAGCGGCACCACGAGCCTCGAGCTTGGATTGGATTTTAGCCTTCATGATGGCTTCGCGCATATATGGGTCATCGAAGGACCCGCGGTCGGATGCGTGAAGGAAGGATGGCTCGTACTCGTCGGTTGGAGTCGGGCTTCCGGAGATCTCTGGCACCGGCGGGACTGCTGGAGCGAATGGGCTCTCATAACGACGAAAGTTGTCGCCGATTTGGTTGGTAATGGCCATCTCGCGTGGGCTCTCGAGATCTGCGTAGTTGCCAGAGTGGTCATAAATGACCGCCTGGGGGCTGTCCTTGCAGAGTTGGGAGTTGGTGGAGTCCTGGAGTGGAGATGGGAGTCCGGGGAAGTTATGGCGCGGTGGTGGAGACTTGTAGCCTACTGGCGGTGGGAATCTGGAGGAGATGATGCGTCCCTCGATGTCGCGGAGAGGCTCGTTCTCGTGATATGCGTGTGGAAGCTTTGGTGACTTCATAGATGGATGGGAAGATGCACCAGTACCAGAGTCAGTGCGAGACGCGGTTGAGCTGCGACGTCTGCGCATTGGCTGCGGTGGCTTCAAGTTCGCCTGGTTGACCAAGTTACCGTCCTTGTCGCGAATACCGAGGATGACGCCAGCCTTGGTTGGAGTACCCTCATCGTCAGCGTTCTCGGTTGGAGTGAAGAAACGCTGTGGGGTTGGGCTGGTCTTCATCACCTGCGGTGGAACAAGGAGCCTCTGCATGGGGTTCGCATTTGGATCAGTCGCTGGCGACTTGCCGTTGTCCATGTGGGACTTTGGGGTGCTCAGCTGGTCTGGAGACATTGGGCTACCATTGCGCGATGGAGACGCCTTGAAACCTGGCATAAATATCGCGGCGACGTTTCTTGCAAAGCTTCCTTGTCTTGGAGATCCTTCGACTGTGTTCACCCCTGGAATTTGCCTGCTCTGTGCTTTTGGTCTCATCAAGCCCTTGAAGGGGTTGGAGGCGAAGCGGTGGCCCGAAGACGGACTCTTAATTGCACTTGCTGGGCTCGACGAATGCTCAACAGTAAAATGTCCAAAGCTGCTCTGATCGTCGGCTTGCTGAGTGTAACTACCGACAGTTGGCTTCTCGGGATAATTACCAATGATGCCGAGGGGACCATATGGGCTTCCGAATTTGACGTCGCAAGAGAGCTCGGAGGTCCATGAAACAGCGCTAGCTTGAGAACCGTTGCGAAGGTTACCCTGGTTCAATGGTTGCTTTCCTGGTGTGAAGAAGCTGCCGCTGTCGGCAGTCTCAAACTCAGACGACTTCTGTTTGATCTCAACCTCGACCATGTTCTGCGCAGACTGGTTTGCTCCAATATCTTGTCTCTGCTTTGGATCAAAAAGGCTTCCGGTGTCTGCACCGACAAAACTGGAAGAATCGCCGCCTCCATCTCCACCGGAAGCTGGCAGATGCTGAGCAGCCTGTCTCTGCTTCTGCACAAACATGCTACCATCATCAGCGCCCTCAAAACTAGCGGAGATATTGCGCAGGGTGCTCTGAGTCTGAGGCAAGTTTGAAGAGATGCTGGAGACATTCCCCTGACCCATGTTTGCAGAAAGCCTGGAGGCATTTCGCATGCTGTTGTTGCTAGCGGCACTGCGCAAGCTGTTGTTCAGAGAGGACGCGCGCATGCTATACTGACTGGAGGCCTTGCGCACGCTGTCTGTTCCGGATGGCAGGCGGATCATGCTTAGATTTGGTGAGCTACCGTAACCCTCAATACCAGAAGAGCTGTGTGGGCTTGAAGATTGTGTCTGCATGTTGCCGAAGCGGCTAGCTAACTCAGAGACCTTGCGACCACGTGCCTTGGTAACTGTCAAGGCCTTATTCATGGTCTCTGGGACGTTCTTTGGTGCTGAAATTGGCCGTGCTGGAGCTTCAAGCGGTGCGGAACCGATGGTGCGGCTCATTGGCAGTTCGCTGGTAGCCGGCTCGGAAGCGACGCGATTTCTGGCTGGCCCAAGTCTGGTAGTAGCTGGCTCTGGCTGGAGTGTGGGGAGATGCAGTGATCCTGCTGCTTCTGATGCATTCGCGAGGCTGCGCTGGCCCAAGGGAGCGCGTCCTCTGAGTGGCTGGGTCGCCGTTCTCTTCGAGCTCCTTCTTGGGATCGGTGGCGGTGGGCCGGTTGGAGAGTCAAGCGTGTCTTCGTCGAAAACGTCGCGAACAGACGTTTGGCCTTCTCTAATCGCCTTTGGCATGCTTCCGTCTCCGAAGGAGAACTGAGTCGTGCGATCCATGAGCGATGGCTGGGTGTTAACAGTCTTCTCGGAACGAATGATTCCTGTCTTGGACTTTGACTGAAGCCCGCTCATAAGCTTCTGATGCTGGCTCGCACCGTTGTCGGATGGGGCCGGTGGGAACAACGACAACCTTGGAGAGGCTGGTAAGGATAAGAATTGACGCGATCTGTTCGGCGTGCTTGACGCGATCGGCGGGCTGCTGGAGACGCTGTCGCGTTGTGGTTTCGTGTTTGGGATCTTAGGGAAGACGAACTCTGGGTCTCCAGAATCCATTTTTGCGTTGGACGACTTGGCACCGTTCGTTGGCTCGATTGCCGGTGTGATGATCTTGGGCAGTGTCGGGAGAAGCGAGGCCTTTGGGGCACTCATTGCGTGAGTAGTAGGTTGCGCGTTGCGGGTTGCTGATTTTGGGGTTTCTGAAGACCCTTCCTTGAAGACGGTTCTCGAGATCTTCGGATTGGTTGGTGCTCCTCGATATGATCCGCGTGGAATGGCAGAACCTCCTGGGGTGAAGACTCTGTCACTCGTGGGTGTCGCGACAGGTTGGGAGAGTAGGGTGTCAGTCGGGATCTTATCCTGTGGTTCTTGGTTAGGCTGCGCCGAGAGATCACCGCCCCTGCCGCCAACGAGCTCTGCCATTGGTCCTGAGGAGGTTGCAAGTTGTGCCAAAGCACTCGTGGTGATATCAGGTGACTCAACAGAAGGTCTTCTGGCCGTGGTGGACTTGCTAGCAGGTTCAGAGGAGGCTGATGCTTCACGTCCGTGTCGTCCCATTGTTGCTGCTGCACCGCTCGGTCCCGGCAGTCCCAGACGGGTTTTCCTCATGGCAATGCTTGTGAACCCCGAGACGGTTTTTGGAAGCGGCAGCTCAGAAGAGAAGGCCCTGCGTGGCTCTGCGCGTACCGTGGTATCAGAAGCAGGGCTTGACTTGTGACTCTCCAAACCTTGCCCCGAAGTGCTTTCGGAGACAGATCTTCTACTCTCAGCACTTTGGCCGATCAAAGAGTTGCCAGATACCTCCATCGTAGCACGTGGTTGCAGGATCAGTGGAGATCTGGATTGCACCTGATTGTTCGGAATTCTTACGAGAGCTTTGCGTGGTCCTGAGTGAAGGTTACCATCCGTGATGGGACCTTGTCTGAAAGTGTTTTGCGCGGTGACAGCAGGCAGATTCTGGGAATAGTATCCTTTCGGAAGTACACCAGCTGTTTGCGCGGTCACAGCACGGACGAGCTTTTTTTGTGCGGCCGGGTTTGCACGCTGAGGAAGTGGAGGCGTACCACCATTTGCGAACCCGCGAACAGAGCCGTCAGCAGCAGAGAACACGGGTGAAGAAGGCGTGAATTCGGGCCCAACAAAAGTAGTGTTGGCGGCGTCCTTGCTTGGCGACAAACTATCTGTGAAAACCGACAGATCTCTTGCTCCGCTACAAAGCGAAACAAGGGCTAACTTCTGCGCCTTTGGCGTCACTGGCTCTGCAGGGAGATCAAAGTCGCCAAACGTGGCGTCACACAGGTTGATATGTGGTATCTTGGCTCCAGGAAACCTCCTCTTCATGAGAGGAATGGACACATTTTGCGCGTCCTCTGGCGACATCATTCCAGCATAGCGGCTACCGCGTCTTTGTCCACGGACAGAGCTCAGTCTCTTCAAAGTTCCCGACGGTGGTGACGGAATGAAGCTTCGGACGCTGTCTGGGCTTTTGACACATACGATGTCGCCTCTGCCGGACATCGTGCTAGTTCTCCGGCTTATGGTTCTCTCGTGGAAGTAGCCCTGCTTGAACGGGCTTCTGGCATCATCAGCTGCAAATTGGGACGAGAGTCTACTCATTGTAACGCTCGAGAAGCTGGACTGACGATGCTGGCTATTGCGAAGGGCCGTGAGCTCTGCATTTAGCTCCTGAGCAGTCTTTTGGGCATCTGCGGCTACAACCTTCAGCTCTTCCATTGCTACCTTCAACTTTTCCATCTCTGCATTCTGGTAGTCTATAGCCTCATGTGCCTCCTTCTTCAGCTTCTCCTTGTCAAATGTGTGCGCATCGAGATCTTCCTTGACTTGTGAAAGTTCCTCTTCACGTGCAGCAAGTTGTGCCTTTGCGTCGCGGCTTTCGGCCTCGAGACCTTCAATCATCTGCGCGATTTCCCAGCCTATCTCTGCTGCGAAGCCAACAACCTCGGAGAGTTGGGCCTCAAGATCATTCTTCAGTTCCCGGAGTTCCAACATATCATGCTTCTCCTCATTGAGGTTCTCTTCCGGCTTATGAATCCTTGCGTGGCAATTCTTTAAAAATCCCTGACGTTCGTTATCGCGGAAAATGAATGCCGCCCCCGCCTGCTTCGTTTGCGACTCAAACTGCTTCAGCCTCGCCTGGGTCTCTCCGTCCTTGCCTACGATCTTATGGACTGATTGCAGCAATTCCTGCACTCGGTTGTTTGCGGCAAATAAGTTATCCTTCGTGCTGATCACATAATCTTTCAACCAGCTGACCGTGTCATCGCGGGCCTCCATGTCTTCACTCATTGAAACGACGGTGTTTAAGAGTTCGTCGCGCGTCAGGCGCTCGTACGAAGCCTCCACAACTGTGTAGCTTAAGTCGCTGACAGACTGCTCGAGCGTTCGCACACCGGCGTCCACGTCGATGTAGGTCATATAGTCACCCGCCACTGTCTGCTGCATGTGCTCATTCTCAGTGTTTGCATCCTCCTTTTGACCTTTAAGAAGAGAGTTCTCCTCCTCAACTTCCTTAAGTCTCAGCACCAGCATCTGCTCACGGGTCTGAACGGCTTCCAACTCCTTCTTGAGGTTGGCGGTTGTTGGATCTGGACTCAATGAGTCATCACCGCCGTCTGCGGGGGAATGCGCAATGTAGCCAGGCGTATCATCCCCGTTATAGCCAGCTTGTGCGGCCAACTGCCCATTGTTGCGGGGCGTGCCATCAACACCATAACCATCAACACCATAACCTCTTGCGACGGATGGTTGTTGCTGACGGGCCGAGGCGCGTTTCTCCTCGGCCTTTCGTTCGTGGTATTCGAAGTTGGCATCCAATGCAGCCATCAACTGTTGGAGTTTCCGCAACGCAGGCGCAGGGGCGTTTATCAGATCCAGGAGCTGTAGGATCATATAGTCGCGCGAGCCGATGCACCGTTGCAGGAAGATGAGCTTCTTCGTGTGTGGAGACTCATTACCGTGGATATTTCCGTAATACTCAGCTGAACTCACGCTCTGGACACCGTATGCACCATTGTTGTGCTGTCCGTATGGCTGCTGTGGCGTAGCTGGGTTTGCGTTCGCATTCGCATTCAAGACGAGCTGATCGATCAAGCTCAAGTTCTCCTGCCCGATTGCTCTGAGTGCGGTTGTCAATGTCTCTTTTGCGGCCTTCAGCCTATCATTCTCGTCAAACGCCTCCGCGCAGCAGTCGCCAGAATATATCCACTCCTCAAGCTCTGAAATCTTGGCGGTGAGCTCATCGATTGTCCGCTGTGCCTCAATATTCGGCCGCTGCTCGAGGTGTCCTTCTATGATGGACGCGTTCGCGAGTGCCTCCTGGGCCTCGTTTCTCTCTTTTGTGAGCTGCGCGATGAGGCGGCTTTGATTCTCCACCTCGCCATCAATCCACTGCTCTCCATCAGCGAGTGTCAAGCTTGCAAAGTTCATGCGCGTGAAGGCTTGAAGCGCATCATAGAGGCCCGTCTGTCACGTCATCAGCAGAGTATGGAGGCTAGTGGAAGATCGTGAACGTACATGTGGTGTTGCGAGAACTGCGTACTGCTCTCTGGACAATTGCACACGCATGCCCATCGCTTCGGCAGCTGGTGTCCCTGGCGCTGGAAGCTTGATTGCACTCAAGATGTCCGCAATTGCATCCCATGGAACTCCGGTGCTGTTGTTTGCGTCCATACCTGGTGAGAGGTAGTGCGTGAGATTAGACATTTTGCGTATACTGGATATGATGTATGAGTGCTGGGATATTTTCGTATATGGTCTGTTGATGAGTTTCAGTTGTAGGTTGGGTATGGTTGTGTGTTTTCGTGTTCTTTCGTGTTATTATTTATATCGTGTGTGGTGTCGTGAGAGAAGTCGCTCAGTCGCGCATGACCTTGTCGCCATGTAAACAACGCCCACCACTAGCTCGCAGCCGCACTAGCCACACTATCATAATTAATTTTGCCTGCCCACAACCACATCTGCGCGCATTGAGCGCGAGTTGTTATATCAGAAGCAAGAATAACCAATTTTGGCCGCACAACACCAGCATTTCCACCACCACAACCCCCTCCACAGCCTTCTGTCGGTTGAAACAACAACACCAAGATCCAGTTTTGAGGCTTCTTTTGTAAAATAGGTTCCCAATCGGTTAGTATTTACAGATTTCAATTTGTAAGTACTTTTACTAATAAAATTTAGTAAAAATGGGCTATCAACTTCCAAAGAAGGCGCCGGCTGACACTCAGTGGACGGACGAGGGCAGGGAGGAGGCCCGCAATATCGCATACACGCGTCCAAGGCAACTCCTTGTTCGCCATTTCTACCTCCTTAATGAGGCTGCCTTGCGCTATGTCATGTGGTACTTTACCGAAGACATTGGCAATTCGGCCCCCTCTGCCAAGGAGGTTCAGCTTCGTGTCATGGCCGAAGCGTTCCTCACCGAGTGGAACGAGCAACTCCTCAGCGCTCAGTGCGCTGCTAGTGTCGTATTTGGAGATGCTCCAACTGACTTCTTCCGCCGCTTTGGTGGTGGTGGAGGTGCTGCCGGCGCTGCCACAGGCCAGGCCTAAGGTAGCATAGAAGGCGAGCACCCACTTAAACCCTCTTAACCTCTTACAGCAACATGGAAGCTGACTAGCACAGTATTAGGAGGGTGAACCTCTCTTTAGAGGCGTTGGGGCGTTTTGTTAAGCGAATTCGGCGTCGATAATACCCTAGAATGCGATGTTTTCTGAGATATGATATGATTACAGCGAACTTATACATACTACTAGTCTGTCCTTTTGCCCATTCCCCATCCATTACCCACTCCTCCTCCGCCATACCCACCATGTGCACCCAGCGGCGTGGCCCCTCCCATCCCTCTAGATCTGTCCTTGAGCCTCTTCGGTAAGACAACTCCCCAGAAGTATACTGTGCACACAGACACTCCAGCTCCGAAGGCCACCAAGACGTAGAACACCGTACTGGCGTAGACATGGCCGCCCATGCCATTCCATTCGTATTTACCATTCGTCGTTGGGAGAGCAGGAGTTGGGAACCATCTAACACTCAGCGTCAAGGAGAGAGGATCACCGATGACCAGCTTCTGGTTGCTGTTGGCGTAATAGGGAACATTGAGGTGCGGATCCTCTGACGACGCCGCCAATGGGGAAGTGCTGTACGCTGCACCCGAGTCGATAACTCCAGAGTCGTGCTTGTGAAGGTGATGCTTCGGGACTGAATGCAGCAATATATTCAAATGCGTACTAACATGCAGATGGCTCTTCTGGAGCACTCCGGCTAAGGCGAAAATCAGCGGCACATGTTCCTGCACATACGGCTCCTTTCCTACAATACTGACTGTAGGGGGGGGGCGAGCGGGGAGTCGACAGGTCAAGGGTGCGTCGTTGTGGATGTAGAATTCGAGGAGGTGGTAGAGCGGGTCGGTGATGGTGACGGTGCAGTTTATGTCGGATTCGACGCCGTAGTGGAGGGTGAGCGGGAGATTGGTTTCGGCGCAGGTCATGAACGGGATGTATTTTAGGGCGTCGGTGGAGTCTTGGATGTGCTCGCCGGTATCTCTGGAATGGGTGTCAGAAAGCGCAGCTTAACGGTGGCAAACGAAGCGGCCAGAAGCTAGGCAGAAGCGGATGGGAAAAAGTCATACATATCCCTCTCCAGACAAGTCACAGGTATCTCAGAGCCATATCGGTATTGCGGCCTGATATCAGAATCATCTACTGCATTGGCGACGCCTGCGAAGCCTAGTGTTGATATTACGGACAAAGCGGCTGTTGAAAGAGTCAAGGCACTCGGCCATTGATTTGGGCCCAACATGGCGGCGATTACGCGATAATGTCGCAAATGATTGTGCGACCAAAAGTCGCGAAAACGGAAGCTCAAGTTCTAGGGAGGTTATTCATGAAGTCGAGTCTCAGCCTTCTGGGACACCTGTCGTCTCTCGGACGCGTACCTTGTGGGGTGCCCGCAGCCTTGTAGCTGGCATGGCGCCTTGGCGTGCCACCAGGGTCTAGGCCTCCATCGCCAGCACCACCCTACACCAAGATGGCAATCACGAGAATGCTGGCGGCAGCGAGATGGGTACTGCTGTCGGCGAGGTTGTTGTTGCCGGCGGTTGGGATGGCCGATGTGAAACCTGTTAGTGAATGATGTGTGGATCACGAAGTCGTTGAAGATTTCAATTTCAACTTTCTGGCATTGAGCTATTGTCACAACTTTGAGGTCGCCCATATTGTGAACTGCGATCTTTTCCAGTAGTGCATATGTATAGACAATTCATTCCACCCCATTCCTGATTGGTCTTTCAATAACGCCATAGTTCCCTGGTATCTTCCACCTCGGCCTGATCTTACACCCCAAGCGCTGATGCATATAACTCCATGAACTCCCTCGGCAGACATTACCAAGCCCTATGCCTTGCCCAACCATCCAGCAGCAACAAAGAAATCAAATAGCCTCCCGCCCTTCATACTGTCCAGTCTGCAAATTTCCCTCACCTGCTTCTTCTTCATCAATCCATTACCTCTCACCGATTCCTTGATGACCGCTTCCTTGATCGCCAAGTACGGCTTAGGTTGTATCCTCAGCGCCCTGCACAGCTCCTTCTCCTCAACTGTGAGCAGCTGCAAGCCAGGCGCATTCTCTTGTGTAAGGTTGAGAGGTGGGACTCCCGTTAATGGTTGGATGGCGATCTTTGGTTTTGGTGTCGGAGTTGCGATGCCGTTGGTGTATCCGTTCGCTCCATTGACTCCATTCGTCTTTGGTGAATCCGTGCAATTGGTCTTCTGGAGTCTTATTGGTAAATCTGGCAAAACGAGAGCCGAGACACCAGATTGTACTTCCGTCTGCGCTTGCGCCTTTCCTCTTGCGGCAGCAAAGCGTTCCCTGTCCAGGATTCCCATAGGTTGATTTGCCTGTATCCTCGCCAACTTCTCCTCCTCATACTTCGTGCCTGACCTCAAATCCGTAATCCTCATCTGCCTCCACTCCCTCAGCTGTCTAATCGCCATACGCAGATTCTGCTCTTCCACAAGATCATCATTGAACTGCTGGAAATCATCATAGTTCATGAGTCTCGCAAATGGCTTCGCCTTGTTGACCAGATCTCTCTCCTCTTTCGAACGTTTCTTATCCGCCGCCGCATTCTTGCGGTATTCCAGCAGATTGTGCTCGAACATCACCTTTTTGCGGTCGGCGCGTTGGGTGAGTCGTGAGTTATAGATATCCATGACCGTCATCTTAAGCTCCATCTCTGGCTCCAGCTCGCCTGTGCGTGGGTTGAAGCCATCACCTGGGTCGAACTGCATGTGTTGCACAGCCTCTTCGGCTTCGTTTGCGAATTCCGTCTCAAATTCCAGACGACCTGGCATGTAACCTTGTACTTCGTGACATGATGGTACAGAGGCAGTAGGTTTCCCCTTTGGTGTCTCGATCGCCTTAACCTTCGCCTCCTCCTTGCGCTCTTCAATGCGTCTCTTCTTCTGCTGTTGAAACCTCGACCTCAGGCTCTCATCGCTATAATCAAATCCCTCTCCCTCCTCCCTCTTCCTCTTCGGCAGAGGGAAATCCGGACTCTCAACATATGTCTTGATATAATGATCCCTGACCTCATCTTTCGTTCTATACCCTCCAATATGATCGGCGATATCCGCCCAGCTGCCCAAGCCGTATGTTTCTGCTCCTTCTAAGAGTAAAAGTTCTTCGTCTGCGCCCCATTCTGGGTCGTATATAGGCACGGAATTCTGCTCGATGACTCTGTAGCTGTGTTGTGATGGCTTGTGGTTTTGGGAGGATTTGCATTGGGAGAAGCAGAGGACGCAGAGGTCGTATTCGATGCATACAGGGCTGTCGCAGCGGACGCGGACCTAGGAGTTGAGTTAGATTGCGCCCGAGGATGGTAGGTATTATGGGTGATGTGGGTGAGGACGAACTGTGTTGGTTATATCTGCCGAGCACACGTCGCATACGTATTTCATTCCCCCTTCTCCTGGCCGCCCAGGCGTCTTCTTCCTTATAACACCCATTGCGACTTACGGCGCAGCAGCGTGCGCCAACTGTATCAAAACGTATCGCTTCTCTATCGCAATATGTTGTCGAAGGTGTCGCAACAGTATGCGCAGCTTCAGGGATCTTCCAGTAGCGCGCTTTGTCTCGAGATATTTGAAAGGTTCGTAGGGTGAAGCAGCGCCAGTCGTTGCAAGAATGAGAGGTGTTGGCTTTGATCCGAGTAGAGAGCTTGAAGTGGATGTGAGGTTATAAACAAAGTGACGTTTTGCTGGGTCAACAGACTGGAGTAATTGTGGATCTGAACCTCGCAAGCGCTGTGATCGCGACTCGAAGTGCAACCTTGAAAGTCGTGACCCTCTTGGTGACTAGTGGAACAATGTTCAACCGATATCTGAGGTACTTCAGCTGACGACTTTGGCACTCGCTGAATGGAAAGGGCCGGATACGGAGGACACAGCTAGAACGAGGAATGGTACCCTCTAAAATGGAATTTTCACAAATTAGCAGAGTAAATTTATAGAAATATTACATCATAATTCTGTCCACAATTAAAACCACTGATTTTATAGATTTCAATGCCCTGCACGAAAATCTACCGTCCTAAACATTTGATCATTGAATTAATCAGTTTAACAACGTATTTATTTGTACCTCAAATTCGCAAACAACTACACGCTCTATGATTTGAAGTCGAAGTTCTTGAAATCAGTGTTGGACATGGTTAGACGTCTAACCGTTATTTACCGTGTTAAACCTTCGGTTTTAGCCAACCTTGAAATTTTAAAATCAACTATTAGTCCAAGGTTATATCCAGCTGCTAATGTTAATTTCCAAGACTTACTAATGTGCACCGAGTTGACGTCGCCCCTCACAGTGACACGTGACCGTAAAAACGAGGATGTCTTTCTAAGTTTCCGTCTTAGCAGGGTATATAAGCAAAGTACTTTGGATACAGAGTGGATGTTTATGGCTAGTTTAGCTTGAAAAAATTGAACAATATAGTTAATTTAATGACGGGCATATTAAGGGAAATCAGGTGATGTATTTAACCTCAGTAACCGGTTAAACCCCGGTTTGAGTCCTAGATATTGCAAAACCCAACCAACCTAACCTCGACATCTCCAACCTAGCCAGTTAAGTAACCGCCTAGAAACATTCCATGCAACCATTTCGCAAGAAATCGACCACGGCCTGTTTATGGTTCAAGTTCATTGTGGTCGAAATCAGTTTGATATCGAAGTTTAGAACAATCAATGCAACCGGTTACGGCGGTTATCAATGAAGACCACGAGTTGTCATGGTTCAAGTTCATTGTAACCGAAATCGAAATTGATATCAAAGTTCGGAAGCAGCAGCAGTAACCGATTAGCATTGAAAGCCACGAATTGCCATGATCAAGTTTATCATGAATGAAATCAAAGTTATAATACGTACAGCAAACCAGTTAGGCGAATAATCAAGACAATAAACGAACTATCCACTTCTATTGCGATGTCATCACTTCTTTCTAGCCATCAATATCACACTCCCCCATTCAATCTTCACATTGATCTCAGCCCACTGGTGGCCTTTCACCTTCCACTCCGGCTCCGCTTCAAGCATCTCCTCAAACATGTCATCCACAACGTCACCTTCTCCATCATCCTGCTTCGCCTTTCTGTCTGGATGCTTCTCTGCCCAGTTGTGATATGCACTGAACGTCCGGACATAGTTTCCAAGCTCAGCCAGAGTGACTTCCTTCTCAATCATCACCTCGTCCGCCCCTTTCCCTTTTGCAGCAGCAATCGGCTCATACTCCCTCCTCTCAAAACCATCAAACCACTCCTCCGGCGGCTCAATACTTCTATACAAATCTATTAGTATTGACCGGCCAGGTTGTTCCCAATACGGTCCCATTAGACTCTCATCGTTCTCATAGCAGTACCTACCCAGCACTTCGGTTGCCTTAGGGTGTCCAATAATAACATTATCTTTATACCCCCAAAACGCCACCGTCCCGCCTTTCCTGAGTACTCTGTGGAGTTCGAGCCATACGCGAGACATGTCGAACCAGTGTGCTGCTTGGCCTGAGACCACAACATCCACAGAGCTTTCTTCGATGGCGCTGAGCTCTTCAGCTGAAGATTCGACGAAAACGATGTTGTTGATGGCCGATTCCTCATCTGTCAATTTCTCGGCCTGCTCTATCATTGTCGCGGATGGATCTAAGGCGAAGACTGCGTTGAATTTCGGCGCCAACGCTCTGGCGATATTTCCATGGCCTGTTCCAAGGTCCAACAACAAAGATTTGCGGCCGTGGTGGTACTTGAGGAGGGATTGGTAGAATACATCGGTGTATGTTGGTCGGAAGGCGGCGTAGGAGGAGGCGGAGTATGTTTTCTTGCTTTTAACCGGTTAGAAGAGATGGTGTGCAATTGGTGTAGCGCAAAGTGATACTCACGCGAATGTGGCCATGATTTGGCAAGGATGATGAATATGTCAAATCAGTCAATTTTTAAGGTGACAGCAATTTGACAAGATAGAATCTGATATGGGAGAAAGGAAGAACGAGTCTAGGGAATGAGAAAGTGAATAGCGGAAGGAGGGGTGAGCTGTTCCTATTGTACCCCGCCAACAAGCTGGCATGACGCAAAGGCGACTTGCCAGGTGCCGTTGTAAGTAAGGTGCGAATCATTTGAATCCGAGTACAAGCCGCTACGATGTTGGTGGATTTATGTTAAGCCAACGAGATAAAAAATGGTATACCTTACCCAAGTTTACCCCAAAGTGACTTTATATGGTCTCATCATCAGCTTACCACAGCTCTCGAGCTTGGAGTTCTGATGTTCTTGACAGCGCCCCGTTGCCCCGCCAGCAATCTCCCTGCTGTCCCAATGCGCCCAACCCCAAACATACGGCAATTCGAGGCACGGACTTGAAACCGTGACAGCTCCCAAATCCACCCCATATTTCGCGACCTTGCTTGAGCTTCACTTATCCCCATACCTAAAAGAAAGAACTTTACATTCCGAACATCAGCCCTATCCGATAACTTCACAGACATCAAGATGGTACGTCGACATCTCCTTGTCCTTCCCTTACCGCCAAGTACCGTGTCAAAGACGACAAGCTGCCAACACAACGCGGCCTCTCTGGCACTCCTTCTCAACCATGGTACGCAGACGTACCGAGGTACCGTCGCAGTCGCACGTATCACCAGCAACGCCTTACATCATCGCGAATGCATATCAGAGCTACATTCCCTCGGCTTTCGCGCTCCTACTCGAACCCCGAATCCACCCACTACACCGTAACGCTCACGAACCACGAGCACAATACCTACGGAACTTTGAAACACGGAGACTTGTAGGATGGCACGCAACACACACACTAACGCGCACGACTCACAGGCCTCCACAAATTACAAAGAAGCATTCGCCCTCTTCGACAAGCGCGGCAACCAGCGCGTTGCGCTCGACAGCTTGGGAGATCTGCTCAGAGCGTGTGGACAGAACCCGACGTTGGCGGAGATCAGGGAGTTGGAGAAGAATGTTGGCAGTGATTGTGCGTATTCACCATTCATGCTATCCGACCTCCTCCAACCTCCTCCCTCTTCACCTATCACCGTCAAAGGAGCAGCGGAGAGGCAGAGGATATGAGGGAGATATTGGGACGAGCAGGAGGCTAACAAACCCCAGTCGATTTCGAGACCTTCTCCAAAATCCTGAACCGCCCAGGCGGCTTCCGCGACCCAGGCGAGCCTGAGGAGTACTGCCGTGGCTTCCAAGTCTTCGACAAGGACATGACTGGGTTCATCGGTGTTGGACAGCTGAGATATATCCTTACGAATCTGGGAGAGAAGATGAGTGATGATGAGGTAGATGAGTTGCTTAAGGCTGTTGATACGAGCTCGGGGGAGATTAACTATGTTGGTATGTTTACTTCGGATGACGCCCTTATCACATCTTACACAGCGAAATGAGGGAGAGAGGAGAGGAATGGGGGGGAAGAGAGGGCAGGTGAGAGGAAAAGGCTAACACAAACAGACCTCGTCCGCACCATCCTCGCCAACTAAACAACCAGTCAGTCCGACTGAGAGAAAGGAGGAGACGAGTCACGACGAGTGGATGGGGAGCGTCATGCGATCATTTTGTACAATGGCCCGGGGTTAAGCAGGCGTTCGTTCTGTAGTTTGGCTGGATTTTAGCGGCTAGACAATATCCCATTGTTACTTGACTTTCACCTTTCTCGCGAGCCTACGAGTATTGTGATTCTGGTAATGTGACTGTCACGATGATCAAGAACTGGAGAGGTGACCTGGAAATCTGAGTTGTCATAGTAATTAAAGCTCCCTCGCGATCCTCGACAACCAACTGGTTCGAAGCTTGGGACTGTTGACGGCATTCTTGGTAGCTCCCTCGGACGATCCTCAAGACGGCGCTCAGTGGCCGCTTTCTCTATCTGAAATGTCAATCAGATTTTTCTCCACCATGACGCCAGCCATAAGTTGGGCAGCTAGCTCCCTCGGACGGTCAAAGGGAAGCCCAGAGGCGATGCGTATTCACTCCTCATGGTCAACCGGTTTGTCCACGACCCGCCTTAGGAAATATCTTGACTGTCAAAATATCCTCGGTCCTTGTCCAGTTGTCCCCCTCATGAGAAAACAGCAGCACACTCTCCTTGCCCAACCACAACCTCGCTCTCCCCAACCTTATTTGCCGCCGCCATTGCCCCCGAAGTCTGCAGCCAGCCAGGCAGGACATACAACATATCCTTCTTTCCGTCTCCCTCTTGTCCCTCATTATGCAGCGCATATCCCACAACAACTCTGCATCTTGCGCATCTGTATGCCAACCGCTTTTCGTACCCGTCTTCTCTGCGTGTTATGATAGGCGAAGCATCTCTGCTCAGGCTGTGAATGGTTGTAAGATCGGTCTCGACTGGTGTGCTTAAGTTTGTGAGCGGTAGGATGATGGCTTGGTCGAGTGCTGGAGATGCGCGCCGTGGAAGGCTGTGAAGATCGTGGGTGGTTGCGAGTAGGAGGGTGGTGCAGGGACAGTGGTAGGTGTTTATTTGTGGCGTTGCCATTGTGAGGCTGGATTGAGGTGGTGCGATGTTGGATGTGATGTTGAATGCGTTGTTTTAGAGGTAAGGAACAGCTAGTTGTTGGTGTCCTTTTTGTTGTTGGTAAGATAGGTTGATAGCGTTTTGGTGCTGGGTTAGTTGAGCTTGACCAGGGGTTGATTAATGAAACAACAGATCTTGATGATGCTAGAAACGCTTTCTACGAGAATGCCATTGCTTTAGGCGTGCTTCGTAAGGGTTCGGATGCACTTAGTGTTCGCGAGACTGAATAGTGACTAAATCGAGGCTGTCTAGCGGACCCTCCAAGGTCACGGTGGATCTGGATGCCGTAACGGTTGACGGCAGCTCCTCTCCACCCCGCCTTTTAAGCTCGTCTCACCTTCCATACAACGTATAATCCGCTCAAAGCAACTGCAGAGCTAACCGGTCATCCAACCAATCAATTCACCATTCATCCTGGCGTTGTTAAATAGACCACCGCTGCGCCCTCTTCTCCTGTCTCTTCTTCTATTCCTCGGAATCATCTTCATCCTGGCGCCTTATACCAGACTCGGGCCACGGTTGAGCGCTATCTTCCAACAAGTCCGCACAAACTCACTCACGCGCCCATACTACTTCCCCCAAGCAGGAGTTACGACATCAGCTATGGCACCAGCGAAGTACCAGAAGCCTCCACAGGCACCGCCAACCTTTACGCACTCGAAGGTGAGTGTCTCAGCTCCCACAACTGTCAAACTGGAGCTAACATGTTAGCAGGACGCAATCATCAGCGACGCGAAGGCGCTATGCGATGAGAGCAAGAGTATCATCGACAGGATCGTCGAACAGGTTAACGAGAAGAATGCCACCTTCGAGAACACAGTCCTTCCGCTGGCCTATAGCGAGAACGAGCAGAGTCTGAAGGACAGAGTCCTCGGCTTCTACGGCCATGTCTCCGCCAACAAGGAATTGAGAGATGCGTCCACCGAGGCGGAGCAGATCATGGATAAATTCAGTATTGAGATGGGGACGCGCGAGGACGTTTACAAACTGGTTGAGGCTGCATACCGGAAGAAGGATAGCCTGGATCCAGAGTCGCAACGTCTCCTTGAGAAGGAGCGCAGGAATTTTATCAGGAATGGATTGAATCTGCCACCCGGAAAGGATAGAGAACGCTTCAAGGAGATCAAGCAGCGCCTTGCCGAGATCAGCACTCAATTCTCGAAGAACCTGGGCGAGGAGAACGGTGGCAATTGGTTTACCATTGAGCAGCTTACCGGTGTGCCAAAGGATACCATGGACGGATACGAGAAGGGCACTGGCGAGAACGAAGGGAAACTCAGAGTCACCTTCAAGTACCCAGATCTCTTTCCATTGATGAAGTACTGCCAGGACGCCGATGTCAGAATGAAGCACTATGTCGACAGCGAGAACAGGAATCCGAACAACGTCGCACTTTTCATGGAGGCCATCGTTCTTCGCGACGAGGCGGCAAAAATCCTTGGCTATCCAAACCATGCTGCTTTCAGAATCGAGGACAAGATCATGAAGACTCCAAACGCAGTCACTGACTTCTTGGGTGATCTCAAGAAGAAGTTGACACCAGGCGGAAAGACTGAGGTTGAGCACCTCAAGGTGCTTAAGAAGGCTGATTGCGAGGCTCGCGGCATCGAGTATGATGGCAAGTACTTCCTCTGGGATCACCGCTTCTACGACCGCCTCATGGTCGAGAACGAGAAGGCTATCGATGAGGGAAAGATTGCCGAGTACTTCGAAGTGCAGTCTACAATCCAAGGCATGTTCAAGATTTTTGAGCAGATCTTCGGCCTTGCCTTTGTCGAGGTCACTGAAGAGGACCGTGTCAAACTTTCGCCAACCGGTAATGGCGAGGATCTCGTCTGGCATAAGGACGTCAAGATTTTCACCGTCTGGGACGATGACTCCATGGGTAACCAGTTTGTAGGATATCTCTACCTCGACCTCCATCCCCGCGAGGGCAAGTATGGTAAGTCTTCCACTTTCCTCCTAACGACCACAGTCTAGGGTTACTAAGGGTCGCGTTAGGGCATGCCGCGAACTTCAACATACAGGGCGGCTTCTTGTATCCAAATGGCACCAGACGTTACCCGGCTACTGCCTTGGTGTGCAACTTCAGCAAGCCCACCGCCACCAAGCCATCTCTCCTCAAGCACGACGAAGTCGTAACCCTTTTCCACGAGCTGGGCCACGGCATCCATGACCTCGTCTCCCGCACCAAGTACGTCAAGTTCGCTGGCACATCCGTCGTGCGCGACTTCGTCGAGGCGCCATCGCAGATGCTGGAGAACTGGTGTTGGACCCCAGCCCAGATAAAGGAATTGTCCTCCCACTGGCAGACTGACGAGAAGATCCCTGATGACCTTGTTGAGAAACTGGTTAACACGAGGCATGTCAATGATGCGTTGTTTAATCTAAGGCAGTTGCATTTTGGCATGTTTGATATTGCCGTTCACACTCCGAAGACTCATCAGGATGCGGAGAACTTTAAGATGGCGGAACTCTACAACGACATGAGAGCCGAGATCTCTGGATTGCAAGGCCCGGAGGCGCTTGGCGCTCAAAGGTAAACTTAAAGCACCCCCTTCTATGATAACTAGTTGGAGCAAAAAGCACACTGTGACGGTCTCACCTCCAACCAGGCGTAGTCGCCCACCGAAGAAACCAAAAACCAGTTGGCATCGTGACCGGCAGGCATGGCGAGAATTCAAGCTAACACCTTCTAGCAACTGGGCAAACGGGCAAGCAACCTTCGGCCACCTCATCGGCGGCTACGACGCAGGCTACTACGGCTACCTCTCCTCACAAGTCTACTCCGCAGACATGTTCTATACCTTCTTCAAGGAGAACCCGATGGATCCGGAGCAGGGACGCAGATATAGGAAGATGATCCTCGAGAAGGGTGGAAGTGAGGATGAGAATGAGATTTTGAAGGCGTTCCTTGGCAGACCGCCGAAGGGGGATGCTTTTTATCAGGAGTTAGGTATTAAGAAGTAAAGACCACTTCCGGGTGGAGGGCAAGATGATGAGACAACTATACGTCGATTCAGCATTGCACAGCATTGACAGGAGAATAAACAAAAAAACTCACACTTGGCACCCCTCATCATGTAATACATCTAATTCGTGGAAACTATATTCTGTGAATCATGACATTTGGTTGTCGTTGATTTAGGTTATTGCCGGGATTTACAGCACGTGAAGCGGCCGGATGGTGTAGTTGGTTATCACGTATCCTTAACACGGATAAGGTCCTGGGATCGAACCCCAGTCTGGTCATTCATTTTGCAATATATTTCAGTGGGTGTTGGTGTTGTGGGAATCCTTGTGGATGCCAAGTTTTGCGTAGTGGAATTGAGAAGTTGTGTTGGCGGGTACATTTGCCGGTTGCCGCACGCCACGTGGTGGCCTGAATCGCGAGGGGGACATATGTTTTGCGTTCGTGTTTGGGCACGATTGATAGGGGAAGCAGTATGAATTAATGAAATGTGAGTTATGAGAACAACATAAAGTATTGAGGAGTATGTTTGTCGCAGAATGTGGATTAATTGTGATTGCTGTTGTGAATGTTCTCACAGAAACCTCTCGAGCGCAAGTGGGGGAGTTCAGTGTAGTGCACGAATAGGCTTGCTGTATTGTGTCTCAAGTCGGCCAAAAGTATTGCTTAATTTACGAGGTCTCTCTGTATTACATGTTTCCAAGTTTTGGCCGCTGATACGAAGGGATGGCCTCAGGTAGGACGGAAGCAAAGGGAAACAGAAAGCTTGCGGTTGAGAAAAGGGCGGCCGAAAGTACTGCGAAATATGGTAAGACTAACAAGCAAAACCTATGTGAAAATTTTGCCCACAGGTAACTGTGGATACGACTCCAGCACGGGTGAGCCCGCAGAAATTTTGGCCCGCAGCCCTAATCCATGCTCGCTACGCTTATCGCCCTAGCGCCGACCTCTGCCAGAGCTGTATATATTCTTTCCGTATCCCTTTGAGAGTACCTTTTTTTTCTTCTTCATCATCATGTAGGGAAGTTGTATGTATACCTAGGTTTAGTGAGATCAAAAATAGTCGCTAACTTTACTCAGATAATTAATACTTATGATTTCTACAATCACGGCTCCTCGCTACGGCGCTCGCTGAGGGTTTTCCTGTCCTCGGACACAGTGGATTTCCCTCCGTTCCCGGGAACCAAAATCAAAGGAAACCGTCTTTCCAAAACAGCTGTTGTCGGCGTGAGCCCCCTAAAAAGGGTAGAACAGGACAGTGACTGTGGGATGGTATCTACAAAACTTTTGTCAATTTCTCGTGCCTTGACGGAACGGGGTATGGACGAAAGCTTTGGAGTTTGGATTTGGAGAAGGGATTTGACAGAAGAGTGAGAGGATTACCATGGTGAATCATGGTGGTTTGCTGCGAGGATCGTTCTCATTCCCAATAAAACAGTGTAACGTCGACGAATATTATCCACAGTTTTTCTATTAAATTATGCCTATTTTGAGAAATGACATTGTGATTGTGATATCTCCATTGTAGTTGTCCAAAATACGCTTTGAGCATCACGTTCCGCCAACTGCTCGTCCGCCACCAAAATCACAAGCGCACATGAACACAAACGGTAGGTTCCATCATTTTCGTCCAAGCAATTCAATTACTGTATCTATATCTCTTAACTTGGCACGCCTTCATACACGAAACCATTAGCCTTTCCTCTACCACTATCGCTCCTCTTTTTGCTACCTCTGCGGTTACCCCATCCCTTCGTCAGTAAAGTCAGAGCAGTAACAACCAAAACAATAACCGCCGCAACAGTAGGCACAACAATAGTCCTCTGCCTACTAAACTCCTGCAACCCCCCCGAATCATACGGACACGTCGCGTTCGCGCCTCCCTGACTGAGGACCCAACAACCTTGCACATCCAGATTATTAAACGCCAACAACACTCCCGGTCCCGGATCCCTGTCATTCTTGCGCTTGTAGTCCTTGTTCCGCCGAATTGCGGCTGTGAGATACGCATTCTCCAATGCCGACGCTGGAGCCGAGAACGTGAATTCCGTGGGACAGGCGGTGGAGGCAAAGCTGTAGGAGACGGAGAACGATGATACGGTCCAGTTTAGAGGTGAAGCTCGGCAGGCGACGTGGTGCTTGATGCCGCAGTCTGTGACGGACCAGCGGCCGGTGGTGTCGGAGGTTGAGCAGCGGAGGATGTTTATATTATCATCACCTGAAGACTGAGATGCGTTGTATAGTTGAGGTTCATCAGGCCCAAAAGACCACATTGTTGCGGCGGCAAAGGCTTTGTAGGGCCGGGGATCGATATCGGCGGTTCGGCCAAGGGTGGTGTTGAGGAGGGGCGAGATGCCGCAGTTTACGAGGTTGGTGGGGATGGCGTAGTCGTAGTTTGAGTAATTTGCCGCGGAGGAGGAGAGGGAGTCCATGTCTCGGAAGAGGGAGATGGAATTTAGTGGTGTGTTTGCCCAGGTTGAGTTGGAGTCTTTTAAGTCCGTGTCTACGGGATGCATGTAACAGCCATGACTTATGCCGCCGGTGTCGTTGAATGCCACGTCTGTTTGGTTGATGAATATCGAGTTCGGAGAAAATATGATTTCAAGCTCGGATGGAGTGATCACTCCATTCATCTGCTGGTCCACCGTGCCAAACTGAAGCAGGGATCGTTTGGAGTTGGAGAATTCGATGAAGGATTCCGATGGCCAGCCATCTGGGGTTGACCATATTCCGTCCCCACTCACTTGGCTGTTGTAGTAGTCCGTGATCGGGCGATACCTCTCAGGTACAGTAAACCAGGTGGAGTTGAGATTCGCACGGTGGTTCTCTAAGTTTGCCGGCGTATAGATATATGCAGAAAGATTTCCAAAGAGGCTGCTGCCGATCAGCGCTTCTGATGAAGGTAGGGAGGTTGGTGACGGTGCTGGATCGTTAGGTTTATCATGAGCTGCAGCAGCATGAATGTTGAATATGTAGAAGGTGAGATGTGCCTCAAGCGTGTTTTGAGTGGCCAGGTTATAGCTGTCAAGCAGTTGGGAGAATGCCGAAAGAATAGCTCCTGGTGAGCACTTATATGGCCCCAAGGACTCCAGAGCATGAGTTGGCTTGGGAGTTGGTGTCTCAACTGTCGTAGTGGTGGAGACGCTCGTGCCTGCTCGAACAGAGGTTGGCACAGTGGCAAAAGTCGGATTGGACTGGGTTATTTGAGGTATTACATCTTGTACGTAATCTCCTGGTGGCATTGCCACGGGGCAGAAGCTCCATGATCTTCTTCCCTGGTCCCAATATCTGGTTGGATGTCAATGTCGACTCAGAAAAGCCATTGCAAGAGAACTCACAAGTCAAGCTCAAAACGACGAAACCCCACAGACAGCAAATTTGAATAGCAACTGCCCAAGCTAACTTCGTCATATACACCTTCTCCGAAACAAGCGGCTCTCAAGGACACTCCCGGATCAGTTACATAGTTGACGGGCAAAGAAAGAGAGAGATCTCTCTGAGCCAGAGCTGCTTCTGTTTCGCGATCTGATAGTTTCGCCGCATCATTAGGCAGATACGGAAATGCCATGCTAACCAGCTATGTGACTTACAATCCAACGTATCATCAACTTGCTATGACAGCGTGATATACAGTGTTCGTCAAAACTGCAGTTTTAGATTTAAACATAATACAGGCTTGTGGTATTGGAGTGTATATAAATCCAATCGCAATGAAGGTGTTGGGTTTGGTTCAAAAAGCAAGAATCAAAAGAAAGGGAATTGTTAATTCCAGCCGCCAGACGCGGTTGAAGCGCGTCTAACCTTCTACGACCAAAGCCGAAATAATGACGATGTCTTGGCTTGTCTCAGCCTTGCACTTGGCGACAACCAGCCTCGGCCCACCTGGTATCTACCGCGATTGGTGACAGATCTCACAAAGCTCGAAGTACCAAGGTACATCGTGCGCTCAATAGAGAAACTTCTAAGACCACGTCGACGAAATATCATCCACAAAACGCCCAGCGGCGGAACGCACTCTTTTTGCGACAACCACCCCAATAACAAAATCGACAGCACTACCAAAATGGCGACTACTCCAGGCGGTATGCCACCGCTCCAACCAGGCGTCCAGCCAACTCCAGAGCAAATCCGCATGATGCAAGCCCAGCTCGCCGCCGACGCAGCAAAGAACGGCATGACCGTCCCACAGTTCATCGAGGTGATCAAGAGGAAGCAGATAGAGCATCGCGCAGCCATGGAAGCACAAGCCAAACTCCAAGCCGGAGGACAAGCACCAGCACCAGCACAAGGACCTCAGCCGCCAGCTCAGCAGCAACAGCAGGCTCAGCAGCAGCCGCAACCACAACCTATTTTGCCAGGTCCTCAGAACCCGGCTGCGATTGCGGTCGCGAACTTCCTGAAGAGGCAGGATTTGAAGCCGAGGACGTGTATTTTGAATGGGCAGAGGAAGGAGATGTTTAAGGGTAAGCTTTGTCCCGCTCGTCTATATCTCAAACGCACAACTCTAACTACTGACAGTCAAGCGTGCACTCCGTGCCCTCCAATCACCAGCCTACGAAGCGGCCCGCAAAAAGAACGCCCTCCTCCCCGCCATCACCGACCGTGCCTCCCTTGAAAACACATTCAAGCTCCTCCCACTCTCCCTCCTCGCTCTCCGCGTCTCCAAAGTCGACGAGCACGAAGGCCACGACCACGCACCAGTAAAGAAAGACAAGAAGCGCGTCAAGGGCCTCTGGACCGTCAAAATCGAGCAACAGCAAGAATGTCGCGAAGAGCTGCACTTTGTGTGGTTGTACGAAGGCAGCCAGGTGATGCAGAAGGTGTATGCTGCGTTGGCCATTCTTGCGGTCTTTGCGATTGTTATGTTTCCGCTTTGGCCCGTGAAGATGAGACTTGGTGTTTGGTACTTGAGTATGGGTATGCTGGGTCTTATAGGATTGTTCTTCGCTATGTCGATTTTCAGATTGATTTTGTTCGCTATTACGATGTTTGCGGTTCCGCCTGGATTGTGGTTGTACCCGAACTTGTTTGAGGACGTTGGGTTCTTTGACTCTTTCAAACCGGTGTGGGGATGGCAGGAGGAGAAGGGGAAGAAGAGTAAGAAGGCGAAGAAGGCTAAGGCTGGAAAGTCAAGTGGTGGTGGTGCAGCTCCAATTCAGGTGCCGGGCCAGCCTGCGCAAGCCCAAGCCACAACCTCTGGGGCAGCTGCTCCGCAAATGACAAGTGTCCCAGTGCAGAGACCACAGGCGGCGAGAGTCGAGGAGGTGGGCACGGATGAGGAGTAAATGCATTTCAGCATGCGAGATAGGAGAGGTCACGAATAATGGATGAGGCGTGCGGCGTGGCAATGTACAAAGCTTCTGCCTTTGTAGCATGGATTTCTAGGGATTTGCTGTAGATGGAAATTGCACCATTCCATCGCATAAGGGACCTGGTTCCTGCCTACACCGACGTGATAAATGTTGAAATGCATTCACACTTGATGTGGATGCAGGGCCATGATTAATGGCCTTGGAGCTTGAAGCGCAGGGCCCGTGACGTGCAGCGTTGGTAAATCCCCGTTCATAGGCGATGCACGAGTCTGAGATACTTCACATGGTAGATTGAACTCTCTTCAGGCGTCGCCTCCGCTGCTAATGGGAATATAGCGTGAAGTAGCGTCACACGACGCCCGACAGCCATGGTCTTGATTTCTGGTTACCACGAAGGGATAAAAGCCCCGAGGCGTTTCATTACTATGTATCATTGCCGCTATTTACGCCAACTCATATTCACCACTCCCACTCTTGAATTTGATTCCCCTCAGATCTTCGAGGTCTTCCCAGAGCTCTTCTCCAGGAACCTCTTCAACAAGGAACCGGTAGAGCTATCGTGCCCCTCGCTAACCTTGCCCTCATCAAGCTCAGTCTGGATTCTCTTTGCAAGGACCTTTCCAAGCTCAACACCCCACTGATCAAAAGAGTTGATGTTCCAAACCGCACCCTCAGTGAAAGTCAAATGCTCGTAGTACACAATCAGCGCACCCAGCGTAGCAGGCGTAATTTTCTGGGCCATAATAGACGTAGTCGGTCTGTTACCCAAGAACGTCTTATGCGGAATCAACTCTTCCGGGCACCCCTCAGCCTTCAATTGCTCAGCATTCTTACCAACCATGAGGGCCTCAGCCTGGGCGAAGAAGTTAGAGGCAAGCATCTTCTGGTGCTTGTTGTTCTCGATCGGATTGTGGGACTCGACGGCGATGAGGAAGTCCGTGGGAATGAGCTTGGTGCCCTGGTGGAGCAGCTGGTAGAAGGAGTGCTGCGCGTTGGTGGCTGGCTCGCCAAAGAGGACTGGGCCGGTGGTGTAATTTACCATCTTGCCGGAGCGGTCGATAGACTTGCCGTTGGACTCCATAGAGAGCTGTTGGAGGTAGGCTGGGAAGCGGTGGAGGTATTGATCGAATCTAAATGCTGTTAGTAGGTGCTGGTGATTGGCAGGTTGAGGGTAATTACGGAGAGACAAGGTGAGTTTGGGCACCGTAGAAGTCGGAATAGTAGACGGAAAGAAGACCACCAATCATTGGAATGTTCTTCTCAAATGGAGCCTCAACGAAGTGCTTATCCATAGCCTGTGCACCAGACAAGAAAGCCTTGAAGTTATCGAAGCCAATGTAAAGAGCAACGGAAAGGCCGATAGCAGACCAGACCGAGTAACGTCCACCCACCCAGGACTCAAAGCCGAACATGTTCTTGGCATCAATACCGAACTTGGTGACCTCGGACTCGTTGGTAGAAAGAGCAACGAAGTGCTTGGCAATAGCCTCCTGGCTACCACCGTTCTTCAAGAACCACTCCTTAGCAGTGTTGGCGTTGGTGCAAGTTTCAGCAGTGGTGAAAGTCTTGGAAGCGACCAAGAAGAGGGTAGTCTCTGGATCAGCGTCCTTCAATGCCTCAGCGATATGGGTACCATCAATGTTGGAGACAAAGTGGAGAGTCATATCCTTTTGGCCGTAGTGCTTGAGCGCCTCAGTGACCATGACTGGGCCAAGATCAGAGCCACCAATACCGATGTTGATAATGGTGGTGAGCTTCTTGCCAGAGTATCCCTTCCACGTGCCATCGCGGACCTGGTTGGTGAACTCCTCCATGTGCTTCAACACGCTGTTGACCTCTGGCATAACGTTCTTGCCATCAACCTCCATGACATCGTTAGCCATGTTACGGAGAGCAACATGGTAGACGGAGCGTCCCTCGGTGAAGTTGATCTTGTCACCCTTGAACATCTCGTCGCGAAGCTTTGCAACACCTGCGGCATCGGCGACCTTTGCGAAGATCTTCATGGTCTCATCGCTGATGAAGTTCTTGGAGAAGTCGAAGTAAACCTCGGAGTTGTCGGCGGTGTTGTTGAAGACGTGGGAGAACTTCTCAGCACGCTTTGGGTCCTTCTTGAACTCGTCCTTTAGGACAAAAGTCTTGCCGACGGTGGCGTGGTGCTGCTCAAGCGCCCTCCAGGCTGGGGACTCGGATGCCTTAACCATTGTGATGTGTAAAGATAGGGTGGGTTTTGGGTATATAGAAGTGGTCTCCAAGAGGCAGACCTTGCTGTTATTGGCGGTATAAGTAAGATATGGCTGTAATAACTGGTTAGCTACGTTCTGGGGTTCAATCGCATGCCAAGCTCCTTCGTGTTATCGCATCGAGCTCTTCCGCATTCCAACCTTGATTGCGTGACCTCGAGGGCCGCAATTTGGCTCGTTGCCACCATCGCCCTATCTGGCCAAGCTCTGCTCCTTATGCTACACTCAGGTTCTGGTCTCTCCGGCTGCTTCACGCTCACAGTCACCTTCTCCTGCAGCAGTCTGACGCAAACACGGAGCTCAACAGCTTCTCTCCGCTCACAGCTCCATCCCAGAGTGAGTTCTTACGGTAATTAATTTGTTCTTCGTTATTTGAAGAGCTATATTGCGTTTTTGAGTATTTTGGGTGTATGAAGGTAGTATACTGAACAGAAGATTCGTCAGCACTCACAACTTAATACGAAAGGCATTCGTTCCTGTTCCTTTCGCCTAAATGCGATGACGTTGGCGTGCAAGCTCACCCCACCATTAGCGTCGGCTGGAGCTTGGAGGAGGGTTACGTATATTAACGGTCATGATTAGGACAAGGGCGGTTTCTTCACGCCCACCAAGCTATGCCAAGTAGGGAAAGATGAAGCGCTGAGCGGCATAGTAGCCATTAAGCGCGCCGCATCAGGATCATATAATTGCACATACTAGATTGTCCTCTAATGTTCTATTAGTATGGTAATGTAGAGAAATTAGACAACGTAAACTTCATAATGGCTGGCCGGTTAAAGTCAAGCACGTGGGAAAGGGGCATTTCCAGTGGTTAAAGAGCGGGCCCAATCCATCATGGTGGAATCAAGTTTGGTTACAAACCTCTCAGATCACACATTTCCTAGAATCTCAAGCACATAATCTCATGGTTATAGAAGCTTGATCGATTTGCTATGTTCAGCTATGCTATTTTCCCTTACCCTTAGCCGTGGCACATCACCATCCGGTATCCCCATGAGAGTAACGCCGAAAACGAAAAGCCAGTTTCCCGCTCACCTCAAAGGCAGAAGTCTGTCCAGTATTCTATACTCACTATCCTTTTCGCTTCAAGACAGTAGCACAGTTTGACAATGCCAAAACGCAGCCAAAGCGTGCATAACGTCTCAAAACAAGGATATCGATAGGTTATCTGGAAGACAACAAGCAAGCAACGCACGCAATGCAATCGTCAAAATCATGTCGTACCACTCAGTCCAAGGAAACCGTTCAGCGGCTGTCTTGGACAGAACCAACGAAGGATGGGTCCTTGACACTGCCACCTGCATCGCCCAAGCCAGCGACGGGGCGGTTGTAAGACCAGCCGGTGAACTGTTGCTGCATGGTAGAGGAGAGCATAGGGCCATCGACATAAGAGTCGGTTGGAACCTCAGAGGTGAACTCCTTGTCGAAGTTGGTGGTGTCAAGTGCATCGGCCTTCAAATCGTCAGTATGGATGTAAGCGAAAGCATATTTAAGAGTACATACCACGTTCGGCTTGAAAGTTGGCTCATACTTGCGCTGCAAAAGCTTGCGCCAGTCGATGCTGTTGAAAAATGGGTGTGCCTTGATCTCTGACGCACCATTAGCACCAAGACGCAACTCCGGCTTGCGCTCAAGAAGCTTGGTGAGGAGATCCTTGGCGGCAGCTGGGACAATGTCGGAGGATGGGAAGTGCAATGGCTCGGAGAGAATCTTGCGGTACATCTCGTTGGTGTTCTCGTCGTAGAATGGTGGAAGACCAGTCAACATCTCGTAGAGCAGGACACCGAGAGTCCACCAGTCGACGGACTTGGTGTAGCCCTGGCCCAAAAGGAGCTCTGGGGCAAGGTACTCTGGAGTGCCGCAGAAGGTATTGGTGCGATCCTCGTCCTTCATGTCGAGCTTGCAGAGACCGAAGTCGCAGAGAGCAATGTGTCCGGAGTAATCCAAGAGAATGTTCTCTGGCTTCAAGTCACGGTAAATGACGTTGAAACCGTGGAGACACTCCAACGCACAGAGGAGTTCGGCGGTGTAGAATCTGGAACGGTTGATGTCGAAACGCTGCTCCTTCTGCAAGTGGTGGAAGAGCTCGCCTCCATTGATGAGAGCGAGAACGAGGTAAAGTTTCTCTGGTGACTGGAAAGAGAACTTGAGCGGAACGATAAATGGATTGTTGATCTGAGACAGGACGGACCTCTCGGCGAGGGTATGCGCGACTTCGGAACGGGAGATGATGTGAGCCTTGCGGATAGTCTTGAGGGCGTAGATACGGTGGGTGTCTTTCTTCTTGACCATCATGACCTTTCCGAAACTGCCCTTACCGACAACCTTCATGAGCTCGAAGTCCTCAATAGTGAGAGCCTTCTTCCTGTTTTCCGCATACTGAACGCCAATCTTGATCTTACCGGTGCCGTATTGGACATCCAACCACTGGTCCCCGCTCTGTGCCAATGTGCGTTCCTTCTTCTCCCATGCCTCGAATGCCTTCTGGTTATCCTTCTTGCTAGCCTTTGGATCTTCCACAAACTCCTGCTTTTCCTCGAATCTTGGATTTATGCGAACGACGCCAAGGAAGATATCCTCGCTACGTCCCGATCCTGGTCTCGAGTTTGGGTTGCGAACGTAAAGATGGACTGCGAGCTCGGTGACTCTGGACACATCGAACTTGTACTGAGTGTTTCCGCCAGCCCACAATGGGTCAGTTGGTGTGCCAGAAACGGAGTTAACGAAGACCTGAACCTTATCGAAGTCGATGAGGGCGTATGGAAGATATTTTGAAGAGTAGCGGCCGTGGTTGGTTGGGATGTTGCCAAAGCCACCACCAGCTGTGGATGGACGAGCGTTCTGTGCGTATGACCCTGCGGGGTCCTGACGGGCAGAGCCAGGGCGCATTGACCCAGCTACACCGAAGCCATTACTGGCAGCGACGGAGCCTTGTTGGTATGATGGAGCCTTGAAGACATCTCTGTATTGATCTGGAAGGGAGAAGCCAGTACCCTCGTGCAGAGTGACGACGAGGATTCCTGGTCTTGGCTGTTGGACGGGTTGTTGAACGAGAGTCTCGGAGGCATCTGAGGGTCTATTAGTATATGCGCTATCATATGTACTGGTCGAGGAGTGCGAACCAATATCACTGTGTGCGCTTGCGGTAGACGGTGCTGGGGATGCCGGTATGCTCTGCTTCTCCTCCTTCTCTGTGTTTGAGGATGGTGTGCGTGTGAACTTGGAGCCCAAATGGGTCTCTTGAAGCTCTATTGAAATATGTTAGCTTGTATTTTGGTGTCCCATGCCGCGATTTCGAGCTCAGCTCTTCCTCAGTGAGGTTATGCCCCATAAAGCCCCTCAGGGGAGGCCGAGATCAATTGCCACGGTCATAGATCCTCAAGGATAAACTTACTCTTGGTGAGCTTCCACGACATTTTGTTGTATGGTGAGGTAGCCCTCTACAAGGTGTTTGGAGTAGTAGAGGGTGTGTGTATTTTCAGAATGTAAGGGTCGCGTTGGCGTCGTGGTTTGTGTTCGCGCGGTGAGGTTGCAGCCGGGTTAGTTCAAACTGCCCCGCCAAAGTACTCCTTGTCGTAAAAAGAACGGAATCAACAGCGCGCGCGTCTGAGAAGTATGCTCGGATAGTAAATGACCGGCAAAGTAGCACAATCTGAGGCCGGAGATGAGTTTAATGTGATTTAGGGGAGGTTGTCCTGAGTATGTAGGACGTCCTAAGATAGCGGCGGAATGGCCGAGTACGAGTGGCTTAGACATGTGTAACCTAACGATAAAACGCCCGTTCCCCGCGATGATGCTTATTAAGGTGACAAGACTTGGAGCAAAATGCGGCATGTCAAAATAGGTGCCGAGCAGCAACAACCACACCAACTTAAATTCGAAAGGGTGTTTAGCCAAGATCTAAGGGTACTCGTAGCGTAACAACTGCTAGGTTGGATTAATAAAGAATGAACATTACGTCAGACAAGAGATTTGCCGCGTGGCACATGCACAACACCAATTCAATGTTTCGGCAGGAACCAAGGCTAATTAAACACTAACCCTCATTCGCCAAGACATGTAGTAACACAATAAGTAGTCTTTCCATTCCTCTTCTGAAATCAAGTTGTAACAACTATGTGCTGAGATACCAATCCGCTCGTTTCACTGTATACGCTAGAACGCACTTGCGCTCTCATGCATGCCATGCAAGCCTAAGCAGCTACCCTCAACGCCTACGAACCACCAAACGCCTCTTAACAAAACCTCTTCTCATATCTTTCCAAACTCGTACACCGCCTCTCCTACATTCAGATTCTTCTCCTCTGCTGTCTATCGACCCTAACTCTCAATTCTCTGGCCTCATCCATCTCGTTCCCATCCAAACCATTCTTCATCAAAATCATCAACAGCTCATCAATCCACAGCTCTGCGCCAGCAAACAATGGCTGGTTATGTCTAACGCAGTCCTGGTACCACTTGCCGATAGCATACAGCGCATCAGAGAGGATAACCTTCTGGTTTCTGATGCTGTTGAACGGTGGCACAGGCTCATGGATCATGCTCTCCAACACCTGAACAATGCGCTCGTAGCTGATATCGACATCAATGAACAGGTCCATGACCCAAGTCTTTGGACTAACATCCCTTTGCTTCTCAATACGGTATGCTTCAAGCTTGCGGATCAACATCTCGGGTGGGAAGGTGAAGTCACTCTTGTTGAGCTTGTATGCGAGTTCGCGGATGGTGGAGATCATAACCTCGTATGGCTGAGGAGCTTGAGTACCGTTTCCGGCGGCCTCCTCGATCTTTCTGGCCGCCCCGTTGTGAGTTGCGTCAATGAGGTTGTGCCAGGTTGAGCTAATGTCAGCTGGGTTGGTGTGGTCGGCTGCCTTGTAGATGAGCAGCGACACATCGTGGAAGTTGGCCTTGTCGGTGTAACTATTGAAGAGCTTTTGTAATGTTAGTGGGATCAATATGATTATGAGACGTGATGCTTACCTCAGAAAGTGGAAGAATCTGGCCATCGAGAGCCGCCATAATGTTTGCACGAATCTCTGGGTCGATGTCCTCCTTAGCTCTGATACGCTGGAAGATCTCATCCTGAATGTCGGCAATCTCCAAGAAAGTAGCAACCTCTCTGAGGAGAACCAGGCGCTGCGATCTTGGAACGTCAGCAGTTGAGGTCGAGGCGTTGGCCTTGGCTTGACTGAGATACTCAATTCTAGCCTTCAAGCTAAGCTCGAAATCGCTCTTGGCAAGATCGAACTGGACCTGTGCAGCTTTGTAGTACTTTCGTCTGCTAGAGTAGAACTTCCAGAGAAGATCTGCCCTGTCGACGCTGTTCTTGGCCTGTTTCATCAGATATGGCTCAATGTAGTCTGAGTCAATCGCAAGCAGACGGTCAACCAGTCCTTGGCTGAGGTAGTAGTCGTAAAGATCGTAGTGGAAGGCTTCGTCCTTGGAGTTGCCGATAACTTCATAGGCCTCAGACTTGATCCTTGCCATCAGGCCGTAGCTGCCATCAGCGGCAAACTCGGGCTCCCTATCAGCAACCATGTCGAGGTTGTTAACGATCTCGTGAATGAGGTTGTAGCAAATCGTCCTGCTGTTGTAAAACTGCTCACGCGCATCATTGGATGGCTTTGCATCATTGATCCAAGAGATAGCCTTGTTTCCTCTGTCGCCTTCTTGCGCAACAATTAAACAAAGCTGAATGGCTCCGGCATAGTATCTCATGTCGACATATCGCTGGATAGTGAGCTCTAGGTTTTCCTGGGTGAGGGACTCTGCAACACGCTTGAACAGATCCATGCTTTGATTGAGCAGATCTCTCTGTGGCTTGGAGCAGAGTGGGTACTCGGATGCCTTCTTCAGAAGCTCCTGCGCCTTGAAGGTGAGAACATCATCATGGCTGCAGAAGCTCTTGCACTTTCTCCTCAAAGCATCGGCCACAGTCTCGACATTAGAGCCACTGGCAATGTTAATGTTAACAATGACCTTGACAAGGAGCTTTCCGAGGTTTCTGCCCTCGTCAGAGCAGAATAGAGACTCATAGGTAAGGTCACGGAGTTGCTGTCTAGCGGTATCGTCCAGAGAGTTCCAGACCTCGTCCATGCGCTCCTCAAACAGCATCATCACGAATGAAATGCCCTCAACAATGCTTTCTGAAAGAGTCCATAGCGAGCGTAGAGCCTGGTGCTCTCCCTGCAAAGCAATCTCCTCATGCTGGCCGGCGCCGCGCGGGAGACTCTCTGGTCCTGCTAAACCTTGGATGAAACTGCTGTTCTTCTCCAAGAACGAGCTCAGCTTTGCGATCTCAGTCTGAACACTTCTGAGCTTCTCGACACCAATGGTCGAGATTGGATAGACGAAACCATTTCTGACTGTCTCACGGATGACTGGTGCTGTCCATACAGATCTAATGAGGCGAGCAATGTACATTGCGAGGCCGTCGTGACGAGCAGATGGGCGGACAAAGTTGATGGCTGGCTCATTATCCGAGATGGCATCTGGGTTCAATGATGCTCTGCCACCATAGTCGATGAATGCCTTCCTTGCAGACTCCAGAATGACAGGGTCGAGGACCTTTGCGGCACGCAAATCTCCTCCAGAGCCGTCGGATCCTTGGCCGCAAGCCACAGCGAGGGCGGCAGAAGTAGCCTCGCTTCTTCCGTAGTGCCTGATAAACTGGTTCATCTCCTTTTCTAAGCCTTGCTCACTTCCGTTGATCTTCAGCGCACCAGCGAAAATGTCGACCAAGCGCCTTCGACGGAAGATGTGGACACCACTGTTAGTCAAGATGGCGATCTCCGAAACAGGCTCGTCGAACTGCACGGCCAGCTCGTTCCCAAAACCAACGGGACTTGGCACAGCACTGAATGACTGGGTGACAAGTCCCACGGCTTCAGCATGACCGTCAAGCCTGTGCCACAAGCCCTGCTCGTAGTATTTCGAGCTTTGCCCTGAGATGTCGCGAGCCTCAGCTGCTATTCGTCCAGTGTCCGGCGCAGAGAGGAAAAGAGTCGGCCCATTATCTTTGGCTACGAAACACAAGAAGAATCCAGGTGGATATCTCACGCCACGGTTGGCGTTCTGCAAAGAACGAGATCCCACGTTGATGGTCTGCTCCACCGGCTGGTATCCCGAGGATGTTGCTGGAGACCTTGGCTGCGAATCTTGGCGATCTGGAGGAGGGAACTTTATATGCTGGACCTGCATGCTGGTTGGCGCATCATTTCTACCAGCAATTGAACCATAGCCACGGGTAGCTGAGAGATATAGGCGACATCCGGTCGCTGTTGTGGCCATGAGGTGCAGCTTTGCTGCCTCCATGGCGGATATCGGACTGATGGACACAATTACAATGTTGGTGTCCAGCAGCGGAGACTGAGTTATCATATGACTAATATCGCGCAAAAACTCCAAGCGCTTTTTTTCCACCACGAGTCTGAGACTGTTTGGCGAATCCATGTGGAATATGCGGACGGCTGAATCCGAGGAAAGGGTATAGAGGAGGTTCCTGCTATCGTCTACAACAATATCCCTCACGCCCTCGTGCGATTTGTGGCCGAACAATACCGGCATCAACGAAGTATATCCTGGACTTGTGTGGTTGACCTTTCCACACTTGCTGGCGAACCACTTCTCCTCCTGCTGATAGGTGAGCTCGTAGATCTCGTTATCTTCGTTGCCTCCGAAGAAGATTCTTCCGCTGGCAGCGGAGCCCTCAATAACATTGACTTGGATGCCCTTAATGCTCAACGACATTCCAGTATTGAACAGTTCCACCGTCTTCGCGCCAGTTGCTTGGTTGACGGTAGCGCCGACGCCGAGGAGGAAGATGTCGGAAGTTGTTGCAACAACGAGTAGGTGTGTGATTTTATCCAGGAACACTCCTTTTCGCGGAATGAGAAGCTTAACGGCCGTAATGTTATTTGGCTGCTCTTCGAAGCCCTGAAGATCAGAGTTCGTCTGAGTGTAATCCCACAGGTATAGGCAGTTATCGATAGTCATCCACGCATGGTTCAACTCTGCAAATAGGCCCATCATTGTCGAAACTTGTGCATGGTTGTATTGCTCGAAGATGGCGTCGGGTATGTCGTACATCTTCGTCTTTTGGTATGGTACCCATGCTTGATCGGAACCCAGAGCTGATGGGATCTCATAGTCGGAGGAAATTCCCTGCTTGACATAGCTATCAAGCTCTGGAAAGTGGGCATCTCTGCGCAAGACATCGTTAATAGTCCTCGCCGCGCGCTGTACTGGCTTTAGGTTATGGGCTTGCGGTTGTGCCTGGACGACGGCGGCGGCTTGCTGTGTCGAAATTCGGTTCTCTGCGGTCGCTGCTGATGCTCCAGTGGAGCTCTGGGTGCCGAAAAGCTGACGGTTGACATTTTGTCCCGGATATCTTGATGGTGCTGGTGTATTTACATATGCGCCTGGTAATGGCCTCGCAGGCGTCTGAAAGGCTGGAAAAGACATGCTGCCCTCGGCGCAGCCTGGTACGCGCGGTGAAGAGGCGTATTCGAGGTAGCAAGTGTAATTATTGTGCGCACATCCGTAGCCGTAAAGCAAATTGAGGAATGTTCTTGCCGTAAATGTTGTGGCTGTTTGAGGATGTTGGCGTTGTTATATTCCAGCCAAACATTATTTCTTGGAGCTGAGCTGGTCGCGAAGCAACGAGATCGCGCTAGCGGGATTGGGGCGTCTAGCTGCACCCCCGGCCTTGTGCTTTGACACCCCTTCCCGAAACATCCATCACGACTCCTCAACGTCAACAAAGACTCCACTTCTTCAAAAACCTTCAATTTCAACACATTATGGGATCACTCTTAAAACTGTTCTTGACTTGAGTTTTTCTTTCTTACTTCGGCTGTTTGGTCTTGCCACCGAAGGAAGGGTGACAACCTCAATGACGGCAGTTAGGGTGCTCGAGGCAGCCTGTGTCGAGGATTACTTAGTCGTAGGGGTTGTACCAATGAATGAGCGTGGGGGTTACCATACGGTGAGCAGTCATTATCACGCAGCATGCAGTTTGTTATTCACTTCTATTAATGCTGTGCTATGACTACGAGACACGCAGCAGTGCCGAAAGCCAAAACCTAAAGAACGATCGCCGAATCGGCACACCGAGTCTCGCTTGGAAGCATCGCTTCAAAGATAGGGGCCTCCTTCATGAGAGCTTCTACTCTACTTCAGGAGCTTGCCGCCGGTCTGCTCAGCACCGCCGCCTCCACCTTCAGCGAGTCCTCCAACCTGCTCACCGCCAGCATCTCCACCGCTCTGCGATTCACCACTTTCACCACTTTCACCACCACTGGCCAGGTGGTTCCTCAACGCCCAGCGGTTCTGTTCGAACTGCCCGAGCTTCTTCCAAGGAGCCTTTGCGCCCTTCTTCCCGGCAGCTCTCTTCTCAGCCGTCTTCTTTCCCTCAATCTTTCTCCTTTCAGTCTCCGCTTTCCGCACATCCTTCTGAGATTTCTTCAATGCTGCAATTGCGTCGCGCTCCTTACGTTTTGCTTCTTGCCCCAGAGCTTTCTGTGTACGCTTAAATCCACGTTCAGCTTCCAGTTTGACCCTCTTTGAGACTCGCTCCGCCTGGTCAAGAACTTCAGCGTCAACACCCTCGTCGTCGAGCAAGTGCTTCCTGGACGGTGGCGAAGGTGCTGGAGAGACGAGTGAAGGGCGGTTCGCTGGTTGGTTCCAGGGGTCCGCAGAGTCCGTTGGTGGCGGGTTGGCGGCAACGGTCTCAGAGGCTGATTGCGAAGCAAGTTAGTAATGGTCTTTTTGATATCAAGGATGTGCAAGATTTCTACTTCGAATAAGTACGATTGAAGTGAAGGGGAAGAAGGGTGCTCAATGCGAAGTGAGGTTGGAGTGGGGCTACGCTTACTGTTCTGCTTCATCTCGTCTTGCTTCTTCATCTCAATCTTTGCCTTGCTGATTTCAATAACGGATACTAAGCCGTCGCGTTCAGACTTCAGAGCTTCTTCGAGAACAGGATGTTGGACTGCGTTGAGCGCAAAGACCACAGCTTCGAGTTTATGCTCGTGGTGCTTCAAAGCCGCTTCGCTGCTGAGGTCGAACATGTTGTCCCTCTTCTTAGTTGGAGCCTGGCTCTGGTCTAGGTCGACGTTCTCGGCAGAAACTGCAGCAATCCGGCTCGAGGTCAAGCTTCCAAGGTTGCTTTTGACTGGAGCGCTGGCACTCCTCTTGTCTTGACCGAATTCGTCACACGTACCATCATACCCCAGGGCGCGAGGACGCTGGAAAATGGATGGCATGCCCGTGGAGCCAAAAGAGATACTGCGCCGTTCATCCTTTGGTGCTTGCCTCGGAATGCTGCGTGGGCCGCTCGAAGGACCACTGGCATCGACCATCATCTTAAGCCATTGTTCGTTAGGAGTCAAGTTGTCGATGTCTGAGAAGTCGTCCCAGTCGTTATCAGATCCATCAGTGTCGCCGCTCTCTTCGGTACATCCATCTGAGGCGTCCTCAACACGATCATCGTCTTCGTCGTCATCTTTGAGGTACTGCTCGAAGTACCCAGTTGGCGATTCGTCGATGACACATAACTTAGTCGAAATGGTTAAAATGAGTTGTTGTTCCTCAACGGCTGGCAACGGAGGCTTTAAATCCTCCACCTCATCCAAAGCGTTGTCAGGCCGACGAGACCATCGAAGCATTGGAGTCGCTGGACTTTGAATCACCTTGAGTTCACAAGAAACAGCCTGGTGCTCGACGACCTCGGTGTTCTTCGGCGACGGAGACTCGGTCTGAAGAGTAGACATCTTGACAATGGTATATTGGTACGAGGCGGTTATAGTCGATTTGTCTTCGTTATTCGTGTTGGACGGTTGAGTAAGCTGGTCGAGCTCTGAGTATGGGTCGAGGTCTTTATATGCTTTCCGAAGGTCGACTGTTGGCTTTCGGCGAAGCGAACGGAGACGCGGAACCTTTGGATGATGGGGAGAGCTGGACTCTTGAGGTCGACCTGGTCGTTTGGTGGGTGCGAGTTCTCGGGAATGGATGCGGTGATAAACTGTGAACTTTGAGATGCAGTCAAAGTGCTCTTAAGCTGCGATTCGGTTTGGCTCTTGGGGTGACTCGAGACAAACTTCTGGTGATCGTCACAGCTCTCGTCTTGCGAAATCTTGGGACCGCTGAGATTCTCTGAGATGGTAATCCGTGACTCCGTCTTGTCTGTGTCGACGGCCGCTTGTGGTTCAGGCGTCTGAGCATTCATCCTCTCTCGTCCGTGGCACATCTCGACTCGAAGTAGCCTCCTCACTCTGGAGTCAGTCCGTACTGGTGCATCCGGGCGTTTAGTGGCCTCTTTGGAATCTTTGGCTGCCATTCACTCAGGTCCTGTAGTTCGACCATTTTGGCGATTGTATCCTCGCCGTCTGGATACTCGTCGGTGTCCGGAATGCCATCATAGTGCTTCGGGAACTTCTGGCCGTGGACTGACCAGTTGACCTATATCCTCAGATGATCGGGCACAAGAGCGCCAACCGAAGTGCCATCCTCGCCTTCGATGGTAGCTTATGCTTTAATGATGCAGGAGTGATACTCCCAGGCAAGTCGAAGCGATCTGTAGGTGCCAACGCCTCAATCTGGAGCTTCGGCGCGGAAACGTAGCATCTCCTGTGGCTTTCTGGCCGTGAGAAAGTGCTTGCGTAATGTCTTTCTCGTCTTTGCATGCTGGATCAGACTATGACGTCCAGGAGCCATGGTCTTTGTGGACTCTCCCAAGCTGCGGAGAAGCCAATACTCCGCCTCCATGCGGTCCACATACTCCTTGGTATCCTGGTTGATTGTGTCCAATGTCGCGACGTGCTCCTCAACTTCCGCCTCAAAAAACTCATCCCAACCCTTGGTAGACTGACTAGTTGCGTCAGCGCGGTCAACAATTTCGTTCTGGAAGATGATATACTTGGCGAAAGCGGTATGGCGCAGAACCATGATGTCGCCTGGCTGCCGCGAGGACATGCTGTCAAATCTAGCCATATGCGTTTTGATACCTCCCTCGCCGCAATTCAAGGCTCCGTAGCGAATGACGAGTGTTTTCTTGTACGGCTCGTTTTCGTTCGACATCGTGCGTATTGGTGTGGTTGTTATTGATTATGAGGAGCTCTGTTGCTGTGAAAAGCCACGATCAATGGAAGCACTAGCGAAAAAGTGCTCGGAAATGGACAACACCAAGACAGAAGATGGCACAATTCCGAGGTCCTCCCTTAATCTTGCTGCCTAGCGGCTCTGATTTCACTGTGTCTGGTCGGTATGGCTGTCTACTTTTTGGGCCACTTCGACTACGAGATTGAGATTGCGAAGACGCCAAATATCGGAAACTTGTTAGCAGATCAGGTACTCGAGACCCAACCAAAAACTTAGAAAGATGTGGTTGACCTTCTGTTTAAGTGTTCATGTTTTGTATTGACTTCATCGCTTGGCCATTACGTGGAGAACGACATAAGGTAGGCTCGCGAGAGCTCCTCGAGCTCCTCGAGCTGAGGGGCAATAAGCGTGGACAGGGAGCGTTACACCTTATACATTCACGAGAATCCGAAGGAGGCGCCACTGTGTAACTGCACAGGAGGACAAAGAGGGCAATTATCTACTCCGAGCAGCTTCCACCAGCTCGAGCTCACAAATGTCAAGAGTGAGATGGCGACACTGAGAGTTTATGAGGTCAATGAAGCCAATGAGATGAGCTTGCTACTGGTGAGTAATCCTTCAATATGTCTTCCTCGTGGCCAGTCTTGACAGCCACGACGCTGACTGGAACTCTTCCACAGTTTGCCGGACTCCTAACTTCCGTTGCGGCCGAAACCTGGAGATGCTGATACGTTACGCAATATTACACCGTCGAGGCCGTCTGAGCCCGATGACGGAAGACCTGACGCTGGCAATAGAAGGGAAACGACGGATTGAGAGCAAAACAACTGGAGCATTCTTCGTCATCGAAGATAAAACTCCGAGAGTTACCAGTTTGATTTGCCAGAACCTTCGCTAGACATGCTGATGGCATTATAAGCTTCGCTGATAGCAATACGCACACAGAGCAGACCTCCAAAGCTTTGGAGCTTAAACTGCTGTCATCGCTATTGTAGTTGTGTGTGTCGATGATCAAACTTCCAGCATTTGGAATTGTCTGTGAGAGACTGACCACTGCGTCGCATACGCGAGTTGTGGATCCTGCAATTTTTGGATGAAGAGCAGGATCAGTATCTGATGCCCGCAGTCGCCACTTATAAGCTCAGTTTATAATCTTGTCCATAAAAACTCTTATAATGCAAGAGCATCTAAGTTCTTGCGGGTAGCCTACGTAGTATCTAGATTGCCCGCTAGATTGCGATATGTCATCGTGTACCATTCATCCTACATCAATGACATTCGGGTCTGGGAGAATAGCATGCACTAAGCCGTCAGCAGCAGCTCCTTGTGACAACAGTTCGAGTCAGTCAATTATCCAGGTGCCTCTATCGTTGACGGAGTCTACCGAATGGCCGTGTTAGTAACAATAATACGGAAAATCTTCCCTTCCAACAATGAGTCAACTATAGAATTGAAATACGTTTCCAAAACTACTTACGAGAACCGATTTGTCAAGCCACGGTGCTCAGCGATTTCGACTTTGATTTCGACTTTGGTTTCAATTTTAAAGTTTAGAAGTCGGGTCACCAACCGTTTAGTCGCACAATAACGACCGCCGCAATGGGAAGGTGAAGTACAGAGGACAGACAAAGGGTTTCATAATTGTGGATCCTGGTAAAATTTCTGCTGTAGAGTATTCCAATCTCACTCACAGCGGCAATTTATAGTTGCGAGAGCCATGTTCTTTACCAACTGCATTCTATCTGGCAAATATGAGTAAAATTTGCATACTCCACTTCGTGAGATTTGGGTGGCACCTGGGTACTAGCAGTAAGCCATTTGCCTCTGATACTGCCTAAATCATCTTCTTGCCCGCCTTCAAAGACTTAAGCTGAACCAAGCTCTTTTTAAGTCTCAAATACATATCGATACCCATAAATGTCGCTGTACACTAATTAGCCTCATCCTTCATCTTCCCCTCTCCCTCTTCATCGTTCCTCTCGCCCACTCTTCTTGTCCGTGTCTCCAGCCTCATCAACAATTGATATTAGAATAGGAGACCCACCAATCACCAAATACGGCCCATACAACCCCGTCAACTTCCATTTGGCCTCATAATCGATTTCGTTCCAGAAGGCGTAGTCGTACATGCATGTTGCTGTCGTGACAGCTGTCTGGACTGCAAATGCAAAAAGTACGATCGGGGTCTTATAATCATCTGTGCATAATTAGCCACCTCTGCATCTTCCCTCTACGTTCTCTTAATCTTCCATCCCATTCCCTCCAGTTCTGTGCCGGTTGTGGTTTGGGGGATTAGGTATGTGATAAGGGACGGACCTGTGATAAGAGCCTTGAGTGCCCATAGGCTAACAGGCAGATGCAACCCAATCTCCATCCATCTAAAGAAGTTAAAGAACTGGATATCTCCTTTTACGAAGAACTGGTCGAGGTATTGTTTAGTTTGAATTTCGAAGAATGTATTGGAGATGGAGAAGCGCTGGTGTGGGGGGAGGAGGGCGGCTGTATCGACCACTATGGGAAGGGAGAGGTGTTAGAGGGGTGTTTGTGAGGAGGAATATAGGGAAATGATATGACGAGGACGGATGAAGAAATTTGGGGAAATGGTGTTCGGTTAGTAAGGGCAGTTTGGGATATTTAAAATAGCATGCTTCAATCCTGGGGCAGAACCAGGGGCTGAGGAGGATAAATGACTGTCACTCACGAATAACAACCAACCCATGGATGAAGAAATACACCCAGTACACCATGTCCAGCTTGCGCCGAAAGATTGAGGTCTGAGTGGCCATCTTGTTCAAGTCAGACGAAGATGTAACCTTGGTGGATGTGATATTGGAGTTCTGTCAGGAGGGACAATCTGTGAGATCCTGCCCTGTGGTTGGGTCACTGCACGACGAGTCTAGCCACAAGTGGGCTGGTGCTAACACCAATTCTACGTGGTGCTTGGCACTATTTATCACATGACAACAGCTGTCAAATCAAGCGACAGAACATCCAGAAAGCATTCCGAAAAGACCAGCCAGAGTGCTGAATAGACCGTATTGTGGCGCATATGCTGTAGCGACACTTGCCGGCCATATCTGGGCCAAAACACCTGTATTACCACAAAATCGAATACATAGTCACGAGACATGGCGATAGGCAAGAGAGTTTCATTGGCAATTAGACGTTCTTAGTATTGAACAACTTTTCAGCAATACGCGGTCATAGCATACAGTACTACTGAGTAACAACGCATGGCTTCCATTACTCCAGGCGCCATTCGCCTTCCTTCGTCCCATCGTCTCAAGCGTCATTTCCTGCCCAATCTCAATCAGAGAGGCAGGACATCTTTCTCACATCGTAGCCAATATTATTGTTTTAGTGACTCCAACCTACTCCGTCGTGAGCCGTTTTATAGTTGCGTGTATGGCCGTTCTCGCACCGGTTGATGGAGCAGTCGTCTCAAAAAGTCGTAGTTTTGTTGTGTTGGTGGTGGTACAGTGATCGAAGCGAAAAGCAGATGACAAAAGGCCGAGTCCATAATAAGAAAGGCCGTTAGAGTGGTATCATCGAAAGCAAAAAAAAAAGCAAGAATTATCGTATCGGTGCGCTGACTAGGTCTAGCGGCTCATGATACGTTCCTCATCTACAAGTCTGGAGTAGTGAGGACATCGGCAAGGAGAGGATCCTCGTCCTTGATGGCTGGGTCGAGGAGATCGTTGTGATTTTGCTGCTCCATCTGTTGCTGTGGCTCGCCGATCTGAGCCATCTGCTCAAGGCTGTTCATCTCGGTCATGGCGTCCATGCCGCCGGTACCGTCGAGACGTGGCTTCTTGTGGGTCAACTCCTCCATGCTGTGGCCCTCGTGCATCTCGGCAACCTCACGCTCGAGGTCATCGAGACGACGCTTAAGCTGGTTCTCGCGACGCTGGGACTCCTCCAAGTGCAGGCGCAAGTTGCGCTCAGACTCGCGACGCATCTCCTCACCACGACGAGCGTTAGCCTCATCCTGCTCGAGCTGGGTGACACGTCCGCGGAAGAGCTCGTTGATGACCTCAAGCTCACTCACACGGGTCTTCAGGGAGGAATTCGTAGCAATCAGCTGCTCGAATGTTTGTGGCATGTCGTTGAGAGATGTCTCGGAGCGACCTGGAGAAGCTGGGCGGCCCATGTGCATTCCGTTCAATGATTGAGAGTGAAACTGATGGTCGACGAGATCATTGCCGTTGAAGGCGGACATGTGGTTGCCGTACATGTTTGGAGTACCGGTGCGCGATATTGGGGAGTTCGACCCGTCGGAGTGACCGTTCTGAGATCTCTGCGATGGGCGACGCTGCTGGTGCTGGTGCTGCATCGCATTCGGTTGTGGAGTGCCATGGTTGAGTTGCGCCTGTGGATCGCCAAGGCCATTGTTGTGATGTTGGGTGCTGTCAAAGAGACTCTGTCATTGAAAGTGTTAGTGGCGATCATGATGGCGACGCGAGCGACGTGATAAAATGTCTCGAAAGCTACATGTGCTTACCTTCTTCTTCTGACCTTGACCAGGGCCGGATGTCTTGACACGGTTACGGCTCTTGATAACATCGGTCTTGAGGCTTATCGGACGGGGGCGACCATGGAGCTTGAGAAAGAGGCCACACGCGTTGCAAAGAACGGAGCCGATCTCATCTCTGCGCCATAATGGAGTCGTGGAGGTGGTGCAGTTCTGGCATGTTGGCTGTGACATATCGCGATCAGCATTGTTCATCGTGTTGGACATAGTAGCCATGATTGCGATTAATGCGATAGGGTGACTGTGCGATAAGAGATTGAAAGATTTGATCTTGGAGATGCGCAACTCGCTGTTGCCAGTTCGCTTGCTGCGCTAAACGGCCAGACAGGGCACCCTATCGGCTAAGCGAGTGCCATCAGCTGCCGGGAGCACGTCAATGGCTCCGACCAAGCCGCGTCTCGTACGAGGGGGCAACGGAAGCGCTAACTTCGCTAAAAAGAGCCTAAAAAGAAAATAAGGATTTACCATTCCGTTATTCATGCCGTTGTTTCCAGCGCCAGTCGGAGATGGAGCCGCACCGAAAGAATTGCCTCCGTTGTTGGCCATATTGTTGCTGTTCATGGGGCCGAATTGACCTTGTCTAGCAGTTACGATAACATTAGCTCTTTACCCCAGAAAGTGTAGTAGCTCCTCTATCGTTGTCGGTGGAACATCATGGATAAGATTTGGGGCCGATAACGATAATGTGATGGACATTAACCCTGGTGGGTCGAATTGTATCCACGACGCAACACACAACGCGTGCAGAACACCGCAAGATGTTTCGCGATGTGTAGTGTGCTGCTGTGTGGTATCGGAGAGAGTGTACCCAACTGACCTCATTTGCGGCGCTTCGTGCTTGATTCTGTTGCCGGACATTGCGGCGACTGCGAGGGACGATAACCCAGATGGTTGCGACGAAGAGCTCGTTTGCTGATGCGCCGAGCTCAAATGCCCCGCCGACGTTGCAGTCTGTGGATTATAATCTGCTTTAATAGGCGTAATCGAGCCCTGAGTAGTTGCGAACTTGGTCGCTGTGGGTGTCGCGATCTGGTCGTTGTGTTTCGTGGATGGAGGGAGGTGGTTGATGGGTGCAGACCGGTAGGTCTCGGTCAATGTTGATGCCATTTTTTTCAAAGTGCGGCTGCGGTAAACTTCAAAGTTCGCTGGGCAGGATGAAAATCCAAAGTTCGAGTTCTGTTTAATACTGAGCTGAAAGGTGTTTTTCGAAACAATGTAAGATCGATTTGAATGTTTTGAGTTACCGGCTATGCCGCGAGATGTGATAACTTTTTTGGTTGAAGTGATAGCTTTTTTTTTGTACCTATTTTGCGAATTGACGGCAAATTGCGGCTATAGACCACAAGTCGAGGAGCTTCGAAGAACAGTGTAACAGCCAAATCAACAGCTATGTTCAGAAAGAAGATCAATCAAGAGGAAGATGGGACAAATAAGTCAGAATACTATCGAGACATTGGCATGCTGCCCCTTATCCATCAAGCCAAGGATGTCTGATAGGAGATTAGAACATCCTGCAAGGTTCAGTATCGCGTCTCCATGTTCGGTACGATGATGCCATAAATATGGGTAATTATTGAGAGGCTCTTACGGAGTAGAGTGCTATGGCTTCAGTTAGAGATTAGAGATATCAGAAAGTGCTTGACTGATCTATATATATTGCAACTATAATGAAACAGTTGTTGCTGAGCTTGTTTGAGGCCATCTTGCGATTGTTCAGCGGCCTCGAAAATATCCGTGTGCCTTCATGACTTTGTAACACAGAAGTAGTAGTAAATAGAGTAACCAAGTATCTTAAACTACGACTGCAAAGTGGTTGACGTTAAAGACCAAAAGTCGGTCAAACTCAAAAGCTGTTGCAAAGGCTAGCATTGTTAAAATCTATGCACGTGATTGCTTTCTCCTTTCTTTGGGGAGAGCTATCGCGGCAATACCCGTTGACATTACGTCGCGAAACCCACGCAGCGTATCCACCCCGCGTCGTCGAACCTAGAACTCTCCACACCTCCTCACCTTCACTACCAATGCCCTGAAATAGTCAAGATGCCCAAAGCAAAAAGCGGCTATGAGCGCTTGGCGCAAGCAGAAGAGTCCAGCTCCGACGAATACGACGACGACACCTTACAGCCACGCTCCATCCAGCACGCCGACACACCCACATATGCAGCCATTCAACCCTCGCGGCCCTGCGTCCGAATGACCGCTGAGCGCAGCGATTCCTCACACAGACCAAGACACAGAAGAGGGAGGAGCAATAGCAGTGGTGTTGATATCAAAGCTATCAATGCACGATTGGAGAGATGGGCGGACGAAATTGCCGCGAAGTTTAAGATCAAGAAGGTGACGGGGAAGACGGATGAGGAGGAGCATTTGGAGATCCATCATAGCGTTTTTCAAGCGCCGGAATGGATTAAGCCTGCGAGTCCGGAGGCGTTGGCGCAGGCTGCCCATGGACGCATGGATGCGGAGCAGTTTGAGCAGATTGTAGAGAATGTGAGGGTTGCGATTGAGCAGGGGATACATCCGAAAATGATTTCGCAAGGAAGCTCTGGGTCATACTTCGCACGGAACAGCGAAGGGAAGGTCGTTGGAGTCTTCAAGCCTAAAGACGAGGAGCCGTACGCTGCTGGGAACCCGAAGTGGAATAAGTGGATTCATCGCAATTTGTTTCCGTGCTTCTTTGGAAGAGCTTGTCTCATTCCCAACTTGAGTTACGTCTCCGAAGCTGCGGCATATACATTGGATTGCCGACTGGAGACCGGATTGGTGCCGTACACAGATGTGGTGTACCTCTCTTCGAAGAGTTTTCATTACGACTTCTGGGCGAGGAGGAACTTTTACAGGAAGAAGAAGCCATTTCCGATGAAGCCAGGCAGTTTTCAAGTCTTCTTACAAGGATTTTCGGATGCGACAGTGTTTCTGAGGAAGCACCCATGGCCGGACCATATGAATGGAGGCTTCAGGGTCGCTGATGCACCGAAGAGGAGAAAGAGGCCGTGGAACGACCCATGCAGGCCGAGTGGAGTGAACTCGGACGACGAAAACGGAGATGCATATACCCCGTGTACGCCTGAAGTAGAGAGGCCCAAGAGATTTGTGTGGACAGAGAAGCTTCAAAGTGCGTTTAGAGAAGAGTTAGAAAAACTGGTGATCCTGGACTACATAATGCGAAACACAGACAGAGGATTGGATAACTGGATGATCAAAGTAGACTGGGAGAAGGAGACAGTATCAATCGATGCAGGGCGGTCCCATTTGAATACCAAAGAGAACCAAGGGCCGCGCCCGCGACCAGCTTCGAGGACAGACAACATCGGACTGTCCGACTTATCACAGTCAGAAGCGTATCGCCCACATGAGCCAATGGACCCATCACATCCAAGCTCTCGCAGCCGCAGTTCCGACGAAGGGCCTTCCATAAGTATTGGAGCCATCGACAACAGTCTGTCATGGCCATGGAAGCACCCCGACGCATGGCGCAGTTTCCCATACGGCTGGCTCTTCTTACCAGTATCACTGATCGGCAAGTCTTTCTCACAGAAGACAAGAGAACATTTCTTGCCTCTGTTGACTTCAAAACAATGGTGGAGCGAGACGCAACTAGAGCTTCGGAAGGTATTCAGCAAAGATACCGATTTCCAAGAACGCATGTTCGCCAGGCAGATGTCCGTCATGAAGGGACAAGCATGGAATGTTGTCGAGACACTGAAACAGCCTGATCATGGACCGCTCGAGCTTACCAGAAGAGCAAGAGTATGTGTATGGGACGACCTGGTAGATATTCCGGTGGCTGTGCCGATGAAGACGCCGTCCCCAGAGACCCGTCGCAGGCATGAGGCCGGATTGGATGGCGAGAGTGAGGAGATGGATATCAGCGCAGCCAACGCATCGGCGCCAGCAGACCTCATCCGCTTTGGTAGTCCGCAGGCGGATCTGCCGAACCCAAATAGATTTGAGCTGTCGCCACGGCCTAGCGATGACGAGATATCGCCGTTTGCTTCGAAGTCAGATATCGATCCTTTTGATGGTCCCAATAAAGCTCAGAGGCCGCCTGTGCTGGGAGCTGAGCTGGATTATGACATGATTAGGCCTGATATGGGTCGCCAGCTTTCGAGATCTGGCAGACGTGGGTCGACACACACTATCCCGACATCTCGTCCTCGTCGCGCCAGCAGGGTTTCGGTTTCAAACTTGAGAGGGACGAACAGATTAATGTATGATAATGATGATTTGGAGGGGGACCTGGGATATGCGGCGGCGGAAGGCATGGAGCATCACCACAGGAAAGTGATTGTGGAGCGCTTAGAAACGGTGAAGGGCAAGAATCCTGTCTTTACCTGGTGTTGAGTTGAGATAAGAAACGTAAGACGGGTTTGCATGGCAAAAGCAAGGCAATGATGAAGGAGCATATACCAATTCGTAGCTTAGAGCAAGGCGTCACGGAGGGTTCCATGCGGTATGGAAATTAATTTGTAATAGTGTCGAGCTACCTGTGTACGTGCAGATGTGGATTGTTAAGCATAAACTGTGAGTTTATGACAACTCCAGCCATACATCACTTGAGAATTAATCATTCATCTTGCCATTTACAACCATTAGAATAACGTAATAACATGCGTGCATCTCTTCTTTAAGAATTCGGATTTCTATGAAGCTGAACAAGCAGCCTTTCGTGGATTAATTGACATCAGCTGACAGGGTCACGGAGCGACGGACTTAAGCCACATCAGCCTGGTGCTGATTAATTGTGGCACCCCTGCCCATGGCGAGCAAAGATCCACGGCACAGGGCGTCACGTATCGCAGTAAGGACGAACATCCCACATTGTCGTCTGAAGTCGCGTTCTTGTCGTCTTAATAATAGGAATTTATAATTCCTACTTGGGCGGCGATAGATACCTCGGCGTCGTAGGCTCCTGCTGCTTTTCTTGGCGAGTTTCCTTTCAGAGGTACATTATCTGCGACCCCAAGAGCTGCACCGTCGCATCTGTCGCATACGCCCGAAGCTTCGAGGTACAACTGAGAACATCAACCTCGACAACCTTGAAAGACAACAACCCTCGACATAATAAAACCAATACATGAGCCGCTAAAAGACAAGCTCTCTCAGGACTAGTTATCGAGGATGGCGTCCTACAATAAGCCAAATGGTAAGCTTCACCACCACATCACTGTTCTTTCTTTCACCTCGAACTGCATGAGGCTGACAACCACTCACAGGCTACATACTAAACTCACAATCCTCAAGTCCACTAATAAGCCCACATCAATCTCAACACCAGGCGCCTGCATTCGCGAAGCAATGGGACCCTGCCGCACTTCTCAACCCAAAAGCCGCATTGCATAGGGAACAAATAGCACCGACCTCCCACTCTCACCCACCACCATCAACCTTACCGCAACATACGCAAGTAACCAACGGACACCCACGCTTAACTGCAAGATCGCAAACGAATGCACAGCAACCTCAGCCACAGATGCAGTTCCAGTTCGAGTCGCCGAGTGCGCCGAGCATAAATGGATCCGCGCCAGGCGGTTATGAGCCGTATGCGACTGAGCAGATGGCATACACAAATGGCTTTGGACCGCAGTATAGTGGCCAGAATGGACAGCTGGTAGGCATGGGCGGCATGCTGGAGAAGATGCATAATGTGGCGGATAGGAGCGAGGTGCCTCAGGTCAAGAGGAGGAGGATTGGGAGCCTTGATTTGACGGAGGATGGACGACAGAAGAAGAAGGCGCAATTTAGTGGAGTCAAGAGTGGTGGTCTGCTGGGGGATTACATGAAGGAGAAGCGCAAGGAGGGGAGACATGAGGCTATGGATGGCAACATTAATGGATTCCCGCCTGTGGACCTTACCGAAGACGATGACCAAAAGTCGCACCCGATCAGCGCAACCAGAAGTGGACAAGGATCTGTGGATCTCACGGCGGACGAGTACCTACATGAGATCGAGGAGGTGGATCCAAGAGACGTGGAAGTCTGCTATGGCCGCCTCGACGGCGCCGATGTCAATACCCATCGCATGCCAATGCCGCGACCAGGACAGAAGTCTCTAAACCCGCAAATGTGGCCAGCGGTCAAAGTTATTCTCAAGCGCACGTCCGGCGAGAGGTCAAACCTGGTGAGGATAGTTGATCACACTCGCGCGACTATTGGTTGTCTGGATGTTACCACGGCAATTGGTCTTGTTCCGGTCCTCGACTCGAACTTGGGGGTTCGCACTTCTGCTCGCATCCTGGCCAGGCCGAGAAAGCCCGACGACGCACCAGCTGGAGGCGATTGTTCCTGCCGACTGCCGCTCGACCTCGTCTTGTACGGCCCAAGAAAGTACGCCAAGCAAATAGGAACCCATCTCAAGGGGAAGCAGTTGATCCTCAAGACGCCCTTCATCATGGAGCCTGTAGGAATCCAGCTCTGCAACCCGCACCAGGAATTGCAAAACTTTGTTCCAAGACCGGGAGGACGTTGCACTGGCTATACATCTGTCAGCAGTGCTAGTATGAGGACAGTTGAGGAGGTTCGCAGCGATGTTACTAGCATGTTCGACAACCTGAAGCGTGCTGATGATTTGCCGGAGACTATACCTAACGACTTGATTATTACCGAGCTCCTGAAGCATCAGAAACAGGGCCTTACCTTCATGTTGTCTAAGGAAAAGAGCCGCGTGTACGGGATGAGCGAAAGAGAGAACAGCTCTCTATGGAGAGAAAAGACTCTCTCAAGTGGACGCAAGGTTTATGCCCACGTTATCACTAGCCAGCAACAGAATGAGCCACCGGAAGAAGTCCTTGGTGGCATTCTTGCGGATATGATGGGCCTGGGAAAGACCTTGAGTATTCTTTCGCTCATCGTCTCAACAAGAGATCAGAGAATGGTTGAGTGGGCAAATGCTCATCCACCACCACCTGCCAATGATGATGAGCTGCCGATTCGTGCGCAATCAAGAGCTACTCTCCTTGTCTCGCCACTAAGCACTATTGCCAACTGGGAGGAGCAAATCTCGCAGCATGTCAGGCCAGGCGGATTGAAGTACCACATCTACCATGGCAACTCGAAGATTAAGGATATTCGCGAGCTCGCCAGCTACGATCTGGTCATCACGACCTATGGTTCAGTTTCTAGTGAGGACAGCAGACGCCACGCAAGCAAGCCTGGTCCGTATCCACTGGCAGAAATCAATTGGTTCCGCATCGTCCTGGATGAGGCGCACATGATTCGCGAGCAGTCTACTCTTCAGTCCAAGTCGATCTGCAAGCTTCAGGCCCAAAGAAGGTGGGCTGTGACTGGTACGCCAGTGCAGAACCGCCTTGACGACCTTGGTGCTTTGCTGAAGTTCTTGCGCCTGAAGCCGTTCGATGAGACTCGTGCTTTCAGACAGTACATCATTGGTCCGTGTAAGAGTGCTGATGCTGAGATCCTGCCAAAGATCAGACTTCTGGTCGATAGCATTACTTTACGCAGACTCAAGGATCGCATTGATCTTCCACCGCGCCATGATAAGATAATCAAACTAGAGTTCAGCACAGAGGAGCAGCAGCTCTACGATACCTTTGCTAAGCACGCAACTAACACCGTTAAGGTCCTTACGACTCAGCAAGAGAAGGTGCTAGGTGGAAGGACGTATGCCCACATCCTGCAGTCCATCCTTCGTCTTCGTCTTATCTGTGCTCACGGCAGGGAATTACTTACCGAGGAGGACCTCAAGCTCACAGCCGGCATTACGAAAGACCAAGCCATCGATCTCTCTGACGAAGAAGACGACACTCAGCGCCCAGCTTTAACTGTCAAGCAAGCATACGACATGTACACCCTCATGCGCGAGACCAATGCTGATAAGTGCGGTCAATGCCTGAACCAGATCGGTCGCAGCACACCTGACTCCGAGAATGAAGGCAAGGATGAGGTGCTCGGGTATATGACGCCTTGCCTCCACATCATCTGCACACAGCATATTAATGCTTATAAGAAGAGCTGTGAGGATGCTAGCAGAGATAGAGGCAAGCACGCCGCTTGCCCGCTGTGCAACCACTACGTCCGCATCGACTACTTCCCGCTCAAAGCCTCTGAAGCCGATAAACAGGAAGACCGTCTCGCAGCCCTCAAAGACAGAAAATCCGCAAAATCGATGGGCACCTACAGTGGTCCTCACACCAAGACCAAAGAGCTTATCCGCGAACTTCTGGCCTCCCGTGCTGAGTCTGAGTCGAACCCCAACGAGCCACCAATAAAATCGGTAGTCTTCTCCGGCTGGACCTCACATCTTGATCTGATACAGATGGCGCTCGAAGACAACCACATAACCTTCACCCGCCTCGACGGCAAGATGTCGCGTCCTGCTCGCGGCGTCGCCTTGGACACCTTCCGCGACGACGCCTCCGTGCACGTCATCCTCGTCTCCATTGCCGCAGGAGGCCTCGGACTCAACCTCACTACCGCCAACAAGGTCTATGTGATGGAGCCACAGTATAATCCTGCTGCGGAGGCGCAGGCTATTGATAGAGTGCATCGCCTGGGACAGAAGAGGAATGTTGAGACGTTCAGGTTTGTCATGGCGAATAGCTTTGAGGAGAAAATGTTGGAGTTGCAGGAGAAGAAGAGGAAGTTGGCGAGTTTGAGTATGGATCGGGAGAGAGGGGGTGGGAGAGCCATGAGGGGGATGGGGAGGGAGGAGGCGACAAGGAAGAGGTTGGAGGATTTAAGGTCGCTTTTCAAGTAAGGCGATGTTGATGACGGGAAGAGGGGAGTGGGGAGGTGGGAGAAGATTGAGCGGCGGACGGAGATAAGAGGTGACGGGTTCGTTTTTTATGGGATATTCCCGTCGGCATAAGGCGTTCATACTCATGTTCTCAGCTGGGTTATTAGGCGTCACGGAACCGGCTATACCTCTGGGACTGATTGCATTGTTTGGGCGTTGGGGATAAGAGGAGGCATGGCTCATGCCGACTACTATGGGGACATTGATAGAGCGAGAAATAAGGCCGTATCTGCATCATTGAGTCCATATACCATATCTAACGCTTAGCTAGCTGAATATATGTGGTACATACCGATTCCACAAGATGCGAAGGTGTTGATGATGTGATAATGAAGTCGGCAGCTTGCTGGAGTTCGCCTTGAGTATGTTCAACAGCAATAACTCCCCAGCGCTTAACCGATTGACAGAGAACATACAACTAACTAACAGCTAACGTTTGGGAGCTCATCGCCGGCGATGACAGCAAACTGACCACAATCACAACAAAGCATCGTTACCACCGGAAGCCACATCTCCTCTTTCCGCCAACCGCTTCCCCTGCTGCTCATACTTTGCTTGGCTATCGAGAATTATTAATAGCTGGTTTTGTAAAAGTACATCGCCTTGCGCCGATATTTATCTTCGACTTAAAGAAGTGTTGAATACTTCCAACCTTTGTGCAAGATCCAAGTGGTCTTGCTGAGGTAGGCGAGAATTGGTTAGCTCAACACTGACCTTTTGGGTGTATGTAACTACGCCTCAGATGTGGTGAAGAGTGGTGGAGTGTGTGCAGGAAATCCGGGAGCTTTTAAGTACATGCTTGGCTGCTGACCCCGCGGCCGTGGGTTTGAGATGCATGGCTAGCAGAGTTGATTTATGAGGCGTGGAAGGAAGCTGGTTGATGGGGGTGTCTGGAAACGATATTTCGACGGCGTTACAGGAAGAACAGCTAGTTCCTAAAGAGGGAGCTTAATTGTCAGCGATGACAGCAGATAATCAACTCTTGGCAACGTCTCCCACCATAAATAGCCACGTCTCCTCCTTCTCGACCGGCTTCCTCTCATCATGCGGATTGTGTCCGCCTATTTCCTGTCTAACGAGTTCCCTAAATGTCCATGGTCTTGCGCGGCTATATATCCTCTGCTCGAGGAGGTCTTGAACACTTCGGACCCACGTACAAGAGGTCACCTATGAGTTTAGTTTCGCTGAGGAAAGGTGGCTGGCTCAACACTTACTTCCTGAGAGTATTCAACCACTACTCATCTGCTCCGCAGCCCTTGAACTGTATTCACAAATTTAATCCTGTACTTCATGCTATATCTGCAGGTGAAACCGTCGATATGAGATCGTGTCGGCGGAAAGGAGAATGGATATGCAGGCTTATTGCGAGCTGGTTGGTCATTGTTCTTTCGTGACGGTGGCTCCAAGAATGATGATGGTGACAAATAAACGAAGTGAAATAGCAATCGCAGAGAACATGACAGCAGCAAACCGAGTGGCTGACTTAATGCCAGATTTTGGGATGACTACCGCTCACTGATTATGGCCATTGATCATCACTAGGTGGTGGCGACGCATGGTCATAGTAGCAGTGCATGGATCTTACAGCCTGTTGGACCATGTAAGGATTTGCCCTCGAAGTGTCGTGTGAGGACGCAAGATTTGTTATGCTGTTGTAAACTGGATGAGATGCCTTGAGACCGAGTGAAAGGAGGAGCCCTCATTCTGCCCACATACACATCATCGCAGCGCAGTATCGGTTTTTGGTCTGCTTTGAGAAGTATAGTTTGGCGAATTATATCTCTTTGTCGAGCCGGTCTTCAGCACTCATGATAGAGCATCGTGTATGGGGCCATTCTTTGCTACCGACTAAGACAGCACCAACTTCTAGAGCTTTATTTAGGTCAATGGTTTCCCTTTGCTGGCAGTCCGAAAGTAAATCTAAATTACCTACACAATCCCGGTTCATGCACGGTGCTGTAGCGGTGCTTCTGTTGACTGAAAGCACTAACCCGTCTTTACTTAGGTTTGATGCTAATCAGCAAACCAATCGTTTTAATGAGATTGTATCGAAATGACTGGGCACATCCTCAATGCTGTATTCTGACTAGTTGCTACCTAGTTTTTTTGAGAGAACTTCGATTTGATGTAGCTTTTGTCTGATAGTCGATCTCATGAGCTGAAGAAGGGCAAACAACCCGACAGGTCTCCTCGCTAGGAAATGCCATTATGCCAACGAGTTTCCAACCAGCTCATATCAACAAAGTATTTGTTTAATTAGGTTAACATTAAGCCGACTGTCAGCTTCGCAGGGATGTGCCTTTATCATGTAGAATTAATGAGCCATGAAGGTTTTGATGTTGGATGCTGTGGGACGAGCACAAAAAGTCGTGCAAGGATGATTGGATGGGGCCATTCGATGTTGCAAGCCACATCGGCATGTCACTGTTTGGCGGGCTTTATATGAACGTGCTGACATCTGTCTCAATCCCCATCTCCTAAGTTCCTCAATTACCTTTGCTTTTTCGTAACTTTGTTTTGTTTTAGTTGGATATTGTCGTTTTATTGGAGCTCGAAAATGGCGACGTACGCAATGCTGAGTTGGCTCGAGCATTCGCCCGAGAAATTGGAGAAGCTAGGGAGACGGTACCGAGAGACGATCACAGCAAATTGGCATCTAGGCTTCACAGCTTTTGGCGGACCGCCTGTGCATTTTCAAATTGTAAGTTGGACATCTTTAAAACCCTACTCACGCATGTTATACATGCGTGTTATGAGACTAATTTTGTTCAGCTCCACAAGAAGTTCGTCCAAGAATTGCAATGGGTAGACGAACAAACGTACCAAGAGCTCTTCGCCATCTCCCAAGCTTTGCCCGGTCCAGGAAGCACGAAGATGATGTATAGCATCAATGTGATTCGAGGTGGCTTCGGTGCTGGGTTTCTTGCTTTAGCACTCTGGTGTCTCCCCGGGGCACTGGGCATGTACGGGTTATCACTCGGCATCGCGAAAGTGAGCGATGTGCTGCCCCATGCAGTGTATGCACTCTTGTCCGGTTTAAATGCTGGTACCGTTGGTATCATCCTGCTGGCCGCAGTACAGCTAAGTGAGAAGGCCATCACGGACAAATTGACGAGAATCATTGTGTGTGTCGCTGGCGCTGTTGGCATGCTCTACACGGCTTTGTGGTATTTTCCTGTTTTGATGGTGATTGGAGGCCTCGCGACGATAATCTGGGACCTGAAGTGCCTGCAAAGGACGAGAGATGCAGCAAGGAGGAAAGGATTTTGGCGAAAGAAAAAGCGGGGAACGAAAGAACAAGATACAGAAGCAGTGCCTATGGAAAGCGTCGAAAGTCAGCAAGCCACGCCCAATACCAGCAGCTCATCCCACGATGGACGCGGCGTAACTCCTTCGCATCGCCATGTCCAGAGCACCACTCCAGCTCAGCCATCCTCCGCCTCATCCACGGTAGGCGAAACGCCAAGCTCGGAGTCCCACATCATCCCACCGCATCTCCAACCACAAGCCATAACCTGGAAGACTGGTCTCTATCTCCTCGCCGGCTTTTTAATCTCCTTCGTCACTCTCATGATCATCCGCGGTACCCTCACAGCACCACCTCTCGCTCTCCGCCTCTTCACCAACCTCTATCTCGCCGGAACCATCATCTTCGGCGGAGGCCCGGTCGTCATTCCTCTTCTTCGCGAGTACGTCGTGGCCGAGGGCTGGGTCTCCCCCCGGGACTTCCTCCTTGGTCTCGCTATCATCCAGGCGTTTCCAGGTCCGAACTTTAATTTTGCTGTTTATCTCGGCTCCTTGGCACTTATGAACTCTTCAATTTCTGGTCCTGGGGCGGCTGTTGGCTTCCTGGGAGCCATTCTTGGCATAGTGGCAATCTTCACGCCTGGGATATGGATAGTGACTGGGTTTATGGGACTCTGGCGAGTGCTGAGAAGTAAGAGGTGGATGAATGCGCTGTTACGAGGCGTAAATGCCGCTGCCGTGGGTTTGGTGTGGACGGCTGTCTATAAGTTGAGTAGCATTGGATTCATCGATGCCGATCACTCTGTTGGTGCAAGCTTGGGCAATGATCCATGGTGGGTTGCTGTCACCGCTGGCGCCTTCGTAGGAGGAAGATGGTTCGGAGTCAATGCGCCGGCTGCGATCATCTGCAGTGGTGTGGCTGGATTGCTCTGGTTTGCCGTGGTAAAAGTTTAGTAGTACATCCATACCTTAGCGGAATGCCCAAGGAGGTGTTGTTGATCCGTCGGCCGGATCTGGGTAATGCGGCCGAAATCTAACTGTCAAAGTCTGGCCGAACCCCAGATTTGGTTTCTGACATCTACATCCTCTCCAACCTGCCAATTATATGTTTCAGATGTCCACGCTGATTACATGAAACCGGAAGCGAGCTCCTAACCTCGAACGTCTACAATACACATCACCACTCACCAGCCACTTCTCCCAATTATCCTTTTCATCTATCTACATAGCGCAACTCTATATCTTTACAAAGTCCTTGGTTAGAATATATAATTACCAGAAAGCGAGATCGGCAGAGGCGGCGATTTTCCATCAAATATAATCCCTCATGTCATCGTCATCGTCTATCTACCACAATCTCAAGGCCATCTTCGAGTCCTCCTTCACCAACTCTCTACGACAGCTAGCAAAAGGCACAAATGATCCAAGCCCATCTGAGGTCCAGCCAAGACAGTACCAATACCAAGAACAGCCATATCCTCAACAGCAATATACTCAGCAGCAGTATCAAAGGCAACCGTTGCCAGGAACTATGAGTGTGAGATACAATAGACGTTAAAATAAAACGGGGAAAGACAGCAACAAAGGGCGGTCGATGGATGAGCTGGCCTATGGGGCCATGAAGTTGATTCATGCCAAGAACTTGCGGTTCTCGTTTGAGGTTGAGGGACAGAGGTATCAGGCTAGGTTTACGCCGAGGGAGTTATTGTATGTCTTGACCTGAAGTCCTCTACCATTAACATGGCGATGGGTGCTAGTTATGGACTAACGAGTTGGTAGAGAAGAAGCCGAGGTGCTTGTCTGGGGAAAGTGATGCTGCTATCGCTGCAGCGTTAGGCCGGTGCGAATCGAAGTATCCAAAGATCGAGAATGCGGAGAAGGTTACTTAGGCAGAGGATAAAGAGGCTGCCGTTGCCAAGGTCCATAAGAGTGGGAGTATACTGGGCGGTAAAGGGAAGGGTTCTGCGAGGCCTGCGCCTGGGAGTATACAGGATGCGAAGACTTGACGATATTGAGGTGAGAAGAATTGGTTTATGATCTGCGGCAGGAAACAATAAGGAGATATCTTAAAGGCGGTAATATGTGATTAGATTTTGGTATACATCCAGATTGAAGGAGTGTATCAGATGAGAAAATGTATGTGATTACGAAGCCACGACTAAGGCAGAAGAACGAACATCTTCATGACTTCCGCAGCCGCCATCGTTCTGCCACACAAGCTTTCTCATCGTCATCCCATAATCGCCTCTTGGAGCAAGTGCCTTGGCAACGTCTTCGCAATCGCCCTGAAAGCTAGACATCCTTACACAATACACTACAAAGTAAGTCAACTTCGGGTCGAATTCGTAGGAGCTGTGGATCAGACCGCTCTCAAGTACACTAGCGACAGCTGAAGCGGTGGCTTTTGCGCCCGAAATACAGCCCTATCTTCTTCGAGGTCATGCTAGACTACATGTGTTCCGGCACCTCCAAGTATACTCCAGAAAGAGGGCACCCGGATGGCTACAACGCAGACGATCTAGTCAAATGTTTCGATTTAATGGTGAGTAATACGCCAGCGGGTCCCGCGGCACTTTGGAGGTCTTCCCGCCCTCATCCTTACGGACATATATCGTGATAGGCGCGCTGGTTCCTAGTCTAGCACTTGATTAGTATGATGAAAGTTCGGAATGGGAATTCGACGAACTCGAGAAACTTATCAACGGAAGGGTTTTCCCCCGGTGGACGACCTGACATGGCTATTATTGATGAGCCAACCAATTTAGGGTCTTCGACAACGACTTGCGAATATTCATATCAACGGATCGTGCTGGCTTTCATAGCCAAATAGGCATTCAACCCAACTGCAAAACGCAGATGGTTCACGCCGGGAATGCTCTATAATCAACCCAACTTGTCTCAGCTCTGGGACACCAAATAACCTACACCGTTCTAGCACAAAACCGCACATACCATAACGTCCTCCCACTTCCCGGTTCCTGATGTTCCGCGGCACCAAAAATGCCAAGACTTCCACATCACCTCGCCAACCCCTCCCTCATCCCCACAACCTCCACAATTTCCACCACAACCCTCTGCCACCACAGTAACTAAAAGTAAAACAGGAGCACCTTCCGAAGAAGGACTCGGGTATTGAGCCCGAGGCGGGGCTCGAACCCGCGACCTTGAGATGGTCTCGATAGCTCCTTCCTTGCGGAAAGAGTTGGTAAGAGTCACACGCTCTACCGATTGAGCTACCCAGGCAACTGAACTGGGCGGGAGCGGCTCAAGTGAGTTACCTTACGAAACAAAAAGAGAAGATGGTGGCTTCCCGAAATGGTGGGTTGGGTATTGGCAGGAATAGTTGGGTATTTGTTCTCGAGTTTCGAAAATTGAAATGCGTAAGCCTATCTTTCGACCTTCGGGATAAGTCTGGCCAAGTAGATTCAGGTTCGGACTAAACTCGGCGGAGCTGTGCGCCAAGCTTCTTTCACTGAACCATTACCTCGTGAGCAGCTTGGTGTACGAACGCGTGTTACTGTATACCCTTACTAGCGTTGGACGGGAGTAGCTGTCTACCCTCCACCACTCCAGTACTTTGAAGTTTAGACTAATCTTCGGCACTACTCCTCAGTTCCAGGAGTAGCGGGGAATAGTGCCAGGCCTTGTTAGCATAGCTGTGTATCCAATCAGAGGTTGATGTTGTCACTCATGGCAGGGGATCCATAAAGGTTGTGCTCGCAGAAGGCAAAAATAACAAAACAGCCTCAAAACCATTCGCAGTAGCTTGGTAATAAGGTGCCCTTCTGCGCCGTTGTCAATAAACAATTGTCATTCAAGACTTTGTTTAATTCACGTGCTACTCCCTACTCCCTACTCTCATATTTCAGTCTCACTACTTAGGTAGTTGTGACCGGAGTACTACGCTCCCAACGCTGCTCCTTACCACGCTGCTCAGATAATAAGATTATTTGCGCAGCTCTTGGTGTTGTGATAGTGGATGTGACTAGTTCTGGTTTGCTGTTTGGAAGCAAGGGCATATATGGTGGTGATGGATAAAATTGCCTTATGGTCTCACGGAGCCCTCCATCGAGGTTAGTGAGGTTAAGTCATTATCATTTCATGATCTTCGTCTGGGCACCAGAGCTGTTTCCCACTGGGTTACTGAAAAAGCCATGCTTGATAGCTTGCATAAATCATAGGTCTGTAACGTACAGGAGCCCATACCCACCTACTCAGATCCAGCCAAGTGATCTGCGGAATGAAATCATGCCAGAAAATCTCCCCCTCAGCAAGATCAGGGGCCCGCCCAAAGAAGTCCAACGAGCTTCAAACGCGCAGGTCGAATGGGAACCTCTACTCTGGGAACTCCCACCCCTCAAACCCCAACGGCGGTTAATTCGAAGCCTTCTCATTAAAATCGTCAAAAGATACGGCGATGAGAGACTAGAAGCTGCCAAGGAATGGCTGAATACATTCTGGGAGTACCTTTCTGGGTCGAGTCTCGAGCAGATCGTAAGATATCCGATATCAAATGTGGAGTTTGGCGAGAAGATAGACGTTTGCGTCGACTTCTTCTCAATTTTGGGGTTTAACAGAGGTGCTTTTGTAAGAACTCTCAGCCGGTTGGAAGGGTTTGGTGGGGGTTGAGAGGGTAAAAGTGGTTAGGTGGGCGCTGGCCGGATTTGTGGGTATGTTGGAGAAGATGGAGGCTGAAGGGTGGCAAAGAGTCGATGACGACGGGCAGGAAACCGGTTCGACGCTGGAAACAGAAGTCAACTACGGACCTCTTTACTCTCCGGACTATTTCTTTGCTGCGGCGCTGAAAGGTGGGTTTGAGAGTAAAATTTTTTAGGCGGCGGATAGGTTTGTGTAGCCTAAGCGCGGGAAGGCGAGAGCGCTAGAGATCCTTAAGGAGTTTGAGGTGCATCAGTATAACGACGAACCAGTCCTCGGGCCTGATGGGACGTTGTGGCTTGCGTAATTTAAGCTGGTATCTGTTCAGGTTATCGTTGATATCTTTGGAATACCGAAGAGATGTGATCAGGAGATGAGGGAGGCGCAGGCAGTGAGATGGAGAGCCGTGGGGAAAATACTTGCTGCTATGGACAGCTGTTGGTTTAGGAGCGAGCAAGGAGATTTGTATCCTCGCATAATGGAGAAAGGGGAGGTTCTCCATCTACCTTCACAATTTCTCCTGGCGCCTGAAAAAATCTACTAGCTTGCTACCTCGCCTGTGGTATGACGTCGGGGAGGTGATTATTGATTTGCTTTACGGATCGTCGATCCGAGCGCGGACGTAGATTCAGAAGCTGCCACACCTGAACCTGACCACTGGGAACCGATTGCCACCTCTTTACTCGCGCCAGTCGTCGTCGGAGCACCAGAAAGTCTTTCTGCAGCTTCCTTATCCATGACCTCAAACGGAAGCAGTGGCATCCCATAGTCCGCACCCCACTTACCACGCACCTTATGCTAATCAATAACTCTCCACGGATCCCAAAAGGAAATCTTGTTATCCCTACCCACAGCCACCATCTTATGCCTACTCGTCCCCTCATGGCCCTGCGACACATCAACCCCAGCATCCACATACCGTCTCAGCTTATCAAACTCACGTAAGTAGGATCCCAAGTGTCATGCTTTACCTTAAACCTCATCACCCTATGAAACAGCGGCTCACCCACAGCCTCTGCAATATGATAATCCCACGCCGACGGGTTATAAAAGCACCTTGTCATCATGCCACGTCGGTTCCGCCGGTATGGGGTTGGGTGGCGTTGAGGAGTGAAAGCCTCTGATGTGCCAGAGCTGTACGTACTCCTTTGTGGAGCCGTAAGAGAGTATGGGGTCACCAGCAAAACTCACCCGTGGGACTAGGGCATGGTGGATGTCTCCGGATGAGAAGTGTGGTTGATTGACGACTTTAGCTTGGTAGATCGCTATTTGGGGATGGCGGACCAGGGACGCGCTACAGGTTGACACGGTTGTCGAAGCCGCCTGAGACGAGCCATTTACCGTTGTCGTGCAAGCCAATGGTAATGACACGGTCAATCTGGAGGCGGGATTAGCTGCTCGTCGCGCCAGACATAGGTGCATTTCGACGTAGCTTTCAGCTCCCCTTTGCTGCTGGCTCTCCTTTTTACTTCCAAGATAGCTATGGAGGTGGCAGTGACAATGGCGAAATGGCAGCAATGTTCCCCTGGTGGTGCAAGGGATAGAATTTGACGTTGGTATAGCTGTTGTAAGTTGGCTTCGGTACTTCATCTGTGGCCAAATTTTATCCCCTTGTTGTGACGAGGTTTGGAGCTCCTCTGATTGACCCATCGTCTTGGAAGCAGAGCTTCAATGCAATGAAGTAGATTGGTGCTTTTGGTTGTGGGAAGATGGCACATAACATACATGCCGAGAAGGTGTTGAAAGAATGTACCTTGTCCACTGTCCTGTTAAAGAGTTGGCACACAGTGCAAGCAATTTGTCACGTGCCACTTCGAGAGCTCTGACATCTGCCACCTGCCAGGCTTCTTGAGAACTGCCGACCGTTGTTCTCGTGCCCGAACCAGTTCCCAGACAAAGCAAAAAACCCACTCACCAACTTAATAGTCTCCTTCCACCCTGGGAGGCTCCACTCCCTCTCCTCTTCCTTCTTCTCCTCTTCCCCTGTGCTCATCTTCACCTTTCTTGGTCCGTCCCCGTCTCCGTCTCCGTTGGCTGCTCCACTCCTAGTTATACTCGGCGCAATACTAGACGTATGGCTTGCACTTCGACTATCATTAACAGACTGTCATTAACAATGGGGGAATGGCTGCCCGTCGCGCTACTTCTCCTGCTATGCGCTTGAGCGCCAGCGAGATTAAGCGCGTGGGCGGAACTCATCCCTCCTCCCCTGGCGCGCTAGACGCCTGCACAGGGTTTATCCTCCTCGGATTCCTCCCGAGCTTGCCGATAAGCCTGATGACGACCTAAACTGGGACCCAAACGGGTTTCTGTCTCGGCTCTTCCTCCTGATCAGAGTATGAGGCTTTCCAAACGGGCCTTTAGTATGTGCTAGCCTGCCCAATACTGTTGCAACGCCCGTGGTGCGTGGACGTCAACGGTTGCTAGTCTCGGCACTTCTTTCCTGTTTCCCTAGTATGGGTGTAATGTGGCCTGGGCCTGATGATCGACATTGGAGGGGATTCCCCTTACTTTGCCGACAGCTGACTGACAGTCACGAGGTCGTCTTGGGCGGTGCGAGGCCTGTTAGAGCCTCAATACTCGGGTCTTGGGTGCATCGTATTGCGAATTGCAAGCCCCAATGTCCATGTCAACGGCCTCGACCGGCTCCTCATTTCGGGCTTTGTTGAAGTGATTCCCAGTGGCTGGTTGCAGATTCCGGTGAATTGCACGTCGCGATGAGGTTGATGCACCCGATCGGTCGATCAAAATTGTGCTACCACTTGTCCTGCTGGTTATGGATGTCGTGGCTTCCTACGTCCGACGTTGTGGCATTCTAAGCGCGCGATGTGTGGATGCCGTGTTGGTAGGAGTGGAGGCGGGATGAAACCGGTGCAACCCTGGTTGGTAGGCGGTAAATGCCGGCGAGTACGACGAGCACGACAGGGAGCGGGAAGCCGGGCGGTGATCCTGCTGCATTGGAACGGCAAAGACAACGCACTGTCTTTCAGCTGTAAAGGTAACGTTTGGGCTTTCATTGCATTGTTCTTTAAAGTGAAGTCGCCGTAACTTCGGTGGATCATCGCCAGCTCAGGGGATATCGAACTGGTTGCATCATCGACCACGAACATAGATCAGAGCCGAAGCACATCTAGTCAGAGGCTGCAGGACTGAGTATCGTTTTAACGATATACTGCCAGCCAACAGTCATTCACTTTCATGATGGAGACCACGTTTATTACCATTCACGGTAAGCAACCGACTTACATGTCTCTTCTTCAATGAATCTAAGAGAGGGCAGATATCACGCCGCAGGCAAAGATTCTTTATGCTTCAGCCTCCATTATCGATATTCTCGGATATGAAGCGCACGAAGTGACCAACAGGTCATGGTGGGATTTCTTTTACCATGAGGACGGGAGAATTGCTCGTGCTGAGCATCAACAGAGCATTGAGTTGGAGAAAGCCGCTGTCATCCAGTATGCAAGAATTCGTAACATCCGTGGCGAATATATCAACTGCGAGTGCGTCTTCTCTGTAGTTTACAACGTTCTGGTTTCGTGTACCAGTATCTACAAGGATGAGCGAAGCGCAAGTAAGTTGCCTCTTTCAAAAAAAAAAGGGAAGATCAAGATGGCTGACAACGAACAGGACGCATGGATGATGCCAAAAAAGTACAGGGCAACTGGGTGGCGCAACAGCAAATTTTCAGATCTCCTCCAAGAGATCCGAGGTACCTCATGTTGGAGCACATTTCAACTAGGTTTAATGCTCCAGCGGAGCCTTCACGTCGTGAACGCAGAGCTGCTTTGATTCTTAATCGGTTTACTCGTACCTTGGCCGTGCTTTACGCTACAGAATCCCTCGCCGACCTGCTTGGAGTCACTCCTGAGGAGCTCGATGGCAAGAGTTTTTATGAAATGATCGACCGAGGGTGTCATGCCGACGCAATTCGCGTCCTGGAAAGTGCCAAGGCCAACGACTCCATTGCGTACCTGCGCTTCTGGTACCGCGATCCTCGCCGCCCGCATGAGGTAGACAGTCCATCACCTTCCTCCAGCGACAGCGACGAGGAAGGCGGAGTCCTGCTCAACCAGCCAATGCCGGGAGCGTATCCAGGAACCAATATGAATGTCGACATGGCTGATCATGAATCCAGAAATGGAACCACGAGCCATGGCTCTTCCACCTTGCGTCCTGATATGACCAACTCTAGAACATCTTCAGACCAGAGCTACAGACATGGCCCCGCGTCTGCGATGTCCGTGTTTGACAGAACCCAGTCTCAGCAGTCTCGCTCCTCGTCATCGTCAGCACCACCGAGAAATAGCCAGGGACGTAACGACAATAGCAGAGGTAGCGATGGCTCGTCACGCAATCAACGGGGCTCGATCTTGGTCGAGGCCGTTGTTTCTTGCAGCTCAGACGGCATGGTGGTTATTCTTCGCCGCGTCCCAGATCAGCAGCCTGAGGAACAGCAGCCCCCACAGCCAGTCTCTCACGACGCCTATGGCGGACCACAAAAGATGCATGTGCATCAGCAAACCACCTTGTTTGCCGCACCGTGGGGTCTTACTCCCATTATTCCGGAGATCAAGGATGTCTACAAAGAACCAGCTTATGTTGTCAAACAGGAAATGTATCCCCATCTCAAAGCACTGGAGGCACATGCAGCCACGACAGGCGGTCCGCAAAATCCAGTGTTTATGCAGTCCATTCGCGAGGTCGCAGTCTTTGCTTGGGCGCTGACAGGAATCAATGGCACTATCGCTCAGCACGCCATTGGAATACCACGCGCACCAGCCGTTCCGCCTCAAGGCTTGCCTGTCTGGGATAGGTCCACACCTATTGATTCCATTGAGCCACCACAGAACCAGGCGCTGAATAAGTGGACGGAACTTCATGCTAGAGCGACGGGTCGAAATGAGAATCCTCTTCCGTTTATGCAGCAGGAGTATGATCCACAGCAGTATCATAGACAAGAACAGCTCGTTAGACAGCAGTTTGAACATCCGTACGGACCTGATGCTCCGGGTAGTAGTGCGAGGAGGCATTTGGGCAAATTTATTGGTGAGGATGGACACGGACCGCGGATGTTACATGCTAATGCCAACCCATGGCTAGCGGCGAACATGCAACAGCAGGGTTATCATCAGCAAGAAGGAGGATTTGGTGGACAGCAGCGGCAGATGCACAACTGCCTCAATGGAATCAGCAGCGGATTTGGTCAGCAGCAGCAGCAGCACTTCAAGCCAGACACTTATCAACAGCCACAGCAGGGCTTTGGAGCTCCAAGGCCACCACCACAGCAGCACGACTTCCAGCACGCGGGACAGGAGAATCAGCCTTTCAAACAGGAGGCGTTTAAGCAGGAGCAATATATCAAGCAGGAGCACGGGCATGGCAACTACGGCTATCAGCCCTCCGCGCCACAGGTCCCAGGCGCATACGCACCCAGCTCCGCTTTCGACGCCTCTGCATCACAGGCCGGCCCATCCAATCTTGGCTACGCGTCTGGCTCTAATTCTGACTCGCGCGGCTATTTCTCAGGAATTGGTAGCGGATCGAATGGTAGTGGGTCGAATGGGAGTGGGAATTACAACTGGAGAGAGGGAAGTGCCGGCACTGGCTCTGGGCAGAGTCCGGAGAGGTACTTGTGGTATTGATATGAGGAGAACATTTTTTGTGAGGGTTTGCAGATGGTGAAATTTAGGAAGGGTTGTAATTGGAAGGAATGGGAGTGGCTGGTGAGTTGGTGTGCGGTTACGAAGACGTTTGTGCGCGTCGGAAGGGAGAATGATGGCAAGTACGGCAAGCGAGGGTGGAGGGAGGGGTAGATAGGTACGATGTGGTGGGATGTCTGTTGGAGGCCATATGTTGGAAGAGTATGTGAAGGGAAAGCCGGAAATGGAAGGTCGCAAACAATGTTTGCTGGTACCCTGTCAAGAATTGAGACGATGTCGGGAAGGCGCG